>Ga0193954_1001107_pt1 | contig 14130 bp, 8 predicted proteins | sample BB_5_MG_FD_140340 | JGI IMG/M metagenome (GOLD analysis project Ga0193954, IMG submission 140340) | Microbial mat bacterial communities from the Broadkill River, Lewes, Delaware, United States - BB_5_MG | ecosystem: Environmental > Aquatic > Freshwater > River > Microbial mats | place: USA...
GAGCACCGGCAGCATACGCACGATCTTCACGCCTTTAGCGTCGATGGGCACGATGACCATGGAGTGGCGGCTGTGGCGGGCCGCCTCCGGGTCCGTCACCCCCATGAAGATGAGGAAGGTGCAGCGCGGGTCGCCCGCCCCGCTGGTCCACCACTTGCCACCGTTGATGACCACCTGATCGCCTTCAACTTCGCAAGTTGCCTTCATGTTCGTAGCATCACTGGAGGCCACCGCGGGCTCGGTCATCGCGAAGGCGGAGCGAATCGTGCCCTCCAACAAGGGTGCAAGCCACTCTGCCTTTTGAGCCTCGGAGCCATACTGCACCAAGACCTCAGCGTTGCCGGTGTCCGGCGCGTTGCAATTGAAGACCTCGGGGGCCAAGAAGCTGCGCCCGGTCAGCTCCGCAATGGGCGCGTAGTCGCGGTTATCGAGCCCCGCGCCCTGCTCATCATTGGGCAAAAACAGATTCCAAAGCCCCAAGGCCTTGGCCTCCGCCTTCAACTCTTCCATCACGGGCGGGATGCGCCACTGCGTCCAATCCGGGGTGTGTACCAACTGATCGAGATAGGTCTGCTCCGCGGGCATGACCCGCTCCTTGATGAAGCGAGCCACTGGCTTGAGGAGGGTCTGGGCTCGTTCGGAGTGCTCGAAGTCCATGGCTGGCTTGTAGCACGGGTGCGGAGCGCAGCCAGCCGTCATCCCCCGCCTGTGGGGTTGGGCCGGACCCCGTCCCGTGAGACTCTGCTCAAGATGACGTCGCCGATGCACTGCCTCATACCTATCTTTGTCGCGTTCACTGCGGCGGGTTGCTGTACAGCAAAGTCGACGTGCACGGGCTACTGCGCGAGCCCCTACACCCGCCTATCCCCCAAGTGCACGGACAAGCTGACCACTCCGGGACGCATCGCATTGCGGCACTTCGCGGCCGCTAAGAGCAGCTATGCCGCGACCTGTGGAAAGTCTGTGCCAAACTGTTCGAAGGAAGGCCTGCGCTCTATCGGACATGTCGCCGGCGCCCTGCGCTTGTATCCATATAGTGTGGACGACGGGGCCCCCAAAGGTAAAGGATGGAAGGGCTTCAAACCCTGCGCAGCGGACGTCAATGACCTCGTCGATCGAGCCTTCTCTGAGCAGATGGGCCTCGACGGCGTGGAGATTGACGCCCACTCCGCACCGCACGGGCAGGCCTCCTATGTCGTGCATAACGAGCCCCCATGGAACAAGCTAGGTAAAGATAGTCACCGGACTGCGATGCAGTATCTGCGTGCCAACCGTCTGAAGGACGTCATCATGCACTTCGCGACGCGCTACGCGGACGATGACAAGCGCATGTACGTTGAACTCAAAGAGCCGGCCGGCTGCAGCAACCGTGACCTGAGTGAGGATTCCGACTGTAGCGCCCGAATCGCCGCCGTCGCGAAGGAAGCTCTGAAGTCGGCACGATGGAAGCAGTATCCCGAACGTGCCCTGAACTTTGTATCCTTCTCCCGGCATGCTCTACAGACGGCCCAAGCAGAAGTGGAGCGCGCCGGATACCTGCCCGGCAAGGTAGGCTCGTGGTATATTATCAGCGTCGATGACGAACCACACGCGCTCAAGTGTGACCTCGCTCGTCTCAGTCAGGCCGTGGATCGTTTCAAGAGTTCGGACAGAGAGTGGCTTAAGTCCAAGAGCGAATGGCTAACGGGCCTATGGTTTTCGCCTCAGTGCTTCTCAAGCGCGCCGAAGATGGTCGACGATGTCAATCGGTCCAGAAAGAGTCCTCTTCGACTCGGCGTGTCAACCTATCAATCATCGCCTGACAAAGTCAGGCAGTGGTGGCCCAAACTGCAGGCGAAGGCTCAAATCGACAGCCTCATCTACGATATCGATGAAGACACCACCGAGCATGCGCCGTCTGCATGTGGCCTCCGCGAGAGCCCCGCCCCTGTAACACAAGCCAGCGCCGTTCGCGTCGACGCGCATGCCCACATCTTTAACGGCAAGGACACCCCGCTGTTTGGCTTCATCCAAGATGTCGGCCTCAAGGATGAAAATACCAGTTGGGCGTGGCCCAAGAAGGCCCTTGCTCTACTGACCTTCCCTGCCGCGAAGCTTATTCAGCTCGATGCACCTAGCTTTGATAAGGAAATGAAGGACATCGCCGATGCCCTTGAGCAGCAGGGCATCCGCACGGACCTACCGCAGTGTTGCGAAGAACCAGCCCTCGAATCCGCGCCGAGCGAGCCCGACGACGAATCAGCCCCCGACGAGAAGATCCAGCGCAAGATACCGCTCATGCGGTGGATTCGAGCCTCGCGTCTGCAGAATGCAAAAGACCTCATCGAACGCTACCCCAGCATCGATATCTTCGTCACCGCGACCCTAGACATGGACTACTGGGTGGCCGGCAAGTCCATCACCAGCATCCCCGAACAAATAACCATGTTCTCACGGATAGCTATGGCCACCCAAGGGCGCATGCTGCCCTTCGTGGGCTACGATCCTTTCCGTGACGTCATGGAGGATGGGGCTGCTTTAAGGCAGATCAAGGAGGCGGTCGCGCATCATGGGGTCGTCGGGGTGAAACTCTACCCGCCGCTCGGCTTTCTGCCCGCTGGTAACGAGAGACTGCCAAAAAAACACTGGAATGAGTGGAAGCCGACCTTCAAGAAGGCGGGTTATGACCACAAGAGCTTCGCACAGGCCCTCGACGTGCGTCTCGCGGCCTTCTTCGACTGGGCCCATCAAGAAGATGTGCCCATCATGTTCCACAGCAACATCAGCAACTATATCCACAAGTCGCAGGCGGCACTGATCGCGGACCCCCGGAATTGGATTCCGGTGCTTAAGGCTCACCCGGGCATAAGGCTGAACTTTGGCCACTTTGGTGGGTATCGTGCGCTGGCCCAGCCCTCGAAGGTACACCTCGTCGAATCGATGACCGAACTCATGGCGCTGCCCGAGGCTACTCATGTTTTCGCGGACCTGTCTCACTTCAAAATCGCTCATCTGAGCGGCGCGACCAAGAAGAGGTCGATGAAGAGAAAGGGGGATGCCTACCTCTGTCGACTCAACGACCTTATGCAACGAACGCCCGTGCTCGCAGAACGCCTGATGTACGGCAGCGACTGGTACATGGCCAACGCGACGAAAAAGCGAAATACCGAAGGGCCTAAGTATTATGACGAGTGGCTTCGGCGAATTTGGCCGCAACCCGACTCACAGAGTGCAGGATTCATGGGCGATAACGCGGTCCGGTTTTTGGGCCTTCGGGATGGCCAGACACGCAAGCGCCTTGAAGCCTTCTACGAGCGCGTCGGAATAAGCCCCGCCTGGCTGAAGGCCTTGGGACCGGCCAACTCCGAAGCTGACAAGTAGACGGGGGTCGACATTCAGGGCCATGATGGAGCGCCGTGGGCCTACTGCTCAGTCGCCGGGTCCGCCCGAACGAACGCCGTGAGGTGCTCGCTGCCTTCCTGATGCTCTTTGGGCTGATCTTCGGGCACTCCGTGCTTGAAACGGCCCGGGACGCCCTGTTCCTCACCTCCATCAAGCCCAGCCGGCTGCCTTGGGTCTACATCGGGATCGCAGCCGTTTCGCTGGCGATCACCCAGCTTCAGTCCAAGATCGCGCGCAGCATGAACCGCCGGCGGGCCCTGAGCGTGTGGACGGCCAGCGCCGCGGTGGTCACCGCCGGATTTTGGCTGGGCCTTGATCGCACGGGCCCTGCGGGGCTGTACGCGCTGTACATTTGGTCTGGCGTGCTCACCACGCTGGTGCTGGTGCACTTTTGGACCCTGCTGGGCAGCCTGTTCAGCGTGACTCAGGCCAAGCGCCTGTACGGCTTCATCGGCACGGGCAGCGTGCTCGGCGCCATCGTGGGCAGCGCGGGCGCGGGCGCCATGGCTACGCTCCTGCCCGCGCGCCACCTCCTGCTGGTGTCATCATTGGGCTTCGCGGTGACCGCCTTTGTGCCGCTGTTATTTCGTCATCCCACGGCCGAACCCAGTGCCGAGGGCCCTACTAAGGACGGAATTATCGACAGCGCCCGCTTTGTCTGGCAGCAGCCCTATGGCCGGCGAGTGGCCGCCTTCGTCGTACTCTCCACGGTGGCGCTCACCCTGGGTGATTATGTCTTCAAAGCCACCGTAGCGGAGAGCATTGCCCCACAGAACTTGGCGAGCTTCTTCGGCGCAACCTATCTTGCATTCAACATCCTATCACTTGTCTGTCAGGTCGGGGTCGTCACCTATGTGATCCGCCGCTTCGACCTCAGCACAGCCCTGTCCATCCTACCGGCACTTATCCTGATCGGTGCGGTCGGCTTCTTGGTCTTACCTGGGCTGCTCGCCGCGATGCTCATCAAGACCGCAGATGGCGCCCTGAAGCACTCGGTACACCGCACCTCCACCGAGCTGATGTTTGTGCCCTTCACCGACCGCTCTCGGGCCCGAGTCAAAGCCTTCATCGACGTGGTGGGGCAGCGGGGCGGACAGACGATCGCCTCCGTGGCGGTGCTGCTCTTTTCGGCCAGCCAGCTGAGCCTGGGTTGGGTCGCCGCAGTCCTGGCCCTGGTGACCATCTTTTGGATCTACGGGGCGATCGATATCCGTGCGCACTATGTGGACGTCTTCCGCTCTCGCGTCAGCAAGGGCCTGGATGTGGGTCAGTTTGCAGACCTCGACGTCGCCTCGCTTGAGACCCTCATCGCCACACTCGATAGCGAAAATGAGGCCGAGGTGCTCGCGGCGCTCGATGTACTGGAGCGTGAGGGGCGGGCGCGGCTGGTGCCCGGTCTCATCCTCTATCATCCCGCGCAGGAGGTGGTGATCCGGGCGCTGACCATCTTCGTTCGTTATCAGCGGCGACGCACCCTTCCGGCTATCGACCGCTTGCTGGAGCACCCGGCAGAGTCTGTGCGCGCCGCAGCCGTGGGCGCGAGAAGCTCGCTGCAACCCGACGAGCGTCTCATGCGCATGCGATTGAGCCTGGAGGAGTCGCCCCAGGTCAGGGCCGCGATCATGGTCAACCTCATCGCCACTGGCGCCCTGACCGGCACCGACGCCGATGACTTCATTGAGGGGGTGCTGCGCAACGGCTCACCCGAAACCCAGATTGCACTCGCGGAGGCCATCGAACGCAGCGGCGCCCGGGACCTCGCACCGGTCCTCGTCCGGCTCGCCGAACAGCCCCGCCCTGGCGTGCAGCAAGCGGCGACCCGGGCCATGGCCCAAGCCCCCTTCGAGGTGGTGCACCCCGCGCTGCTGCGCTTGCTCATCTTCGAGCATGTGCGCGAGCTGGCGACCACAATCTTGGTCGAGCAAGGCGAGGCCGCGTATGACAGCCTGTCGGCAGCCCTCAAGAATGAGGACATCGATATTCGAATTCGGCGACGCCTGCCCAGGGTGCTGGTGAGGTTCGCGCGGACCGAGACTCCAGATGTGCTCCTGGAGCGGCTGCTGGATACGCGAGATGGGCGAGAGCGGTTCCGGCTGGTGCTAGCGCTAGAGACGCTGCTCCAGATGGACCCAAACACGGAGCTGGACCAGGTAAAACTCTGGACAGCGATCAACCTAAACTTATCGCGCGCCTATCGATACTTAGACCGCAGAATCACTCTCAGCCAGGGGGCAAAGGACATCACCGAGCGAAACACTCCCGGCCACCGGCTGCTGGCCAAGGCCCTGCGAGACAAGCAGTCCCATGCTCTGGATAGGAGCCTGCGCCTGCTCGGACTCATGTACCCCGCCGAGAGCTTTTCGAGTATCCGTCGAGATATCGAAAGCGAGGACATCGCCCTAAGGAATAACGCGCTTGAGCTACTTGAAAATATTGTGCAAGGGCGCGCGCGACAGCAGATTGTCGCGCTCGTGGATGATCAGCCCGACGAGCAGCGCCTGCGCGCAGGAACGGACCTACATACTCCGGCGCGGCTAGACTATGAGAGCCTGTTGCGCGCGTTACTCAAGAGCAGCAGCACGGCCATGCAAGACATCGCGCTATTTCATATTGGTGAGCTCAGGCTGCACAGCTTCGCGCCCCTCATTCGCGACCTTGATCGGGATGCGAGCGACCGGGCCGACATAGAGCGTACCCTGCAGATAATCGAAAAGGGAGAGCACAGAACTCATGCATCTTGAAATCCCTCGAGAGTCCGCGCGAGACAGATTCTTGATCGTACGGTCCTTGCCGGCCTTTGCGCCTTTGCCGGACGAGGCTCTTAACATCATCGCGGAACACACCCGGCCCCGCTTCTTTCAGCCCGGTGAGGTGCTCTTTGAGGAGGGCAGCCCGGCCCAGAGCGTCTACCTGGTGCATCAGGGGACCGTGACTCTTTCTACCCGAGGACACACTATAAGTCACATCGAGGCCCCGGGTGGGGTGGGCTTTTTGTCCGTGCTCGCGAATGCTCCGCTGCCGGAGGCGGTGGCTCAGACCGCCGTCGCAGCCCTAGAGCTGCCGGTAGATGTATTGCTTGAGACGATGGAGATGAACTTCATCTACCAACGGAACTCTTTGAGGTTGAGTTCAGGCGCCCTACTGGATATCCGAGGCAGCCTGCCCCGGGACCCTTCGGTGCACCTCGCGCTCGATATTGGCCAATGGAGAGATCGTCCCCAGACACTGGTGGAGAAGATGTTGGAGGTGCAAGACGGCTTCGCCTTTCAAGGCGCAAACATCGACGCCATCATCGATCTCGCACGCCTCACCGAGGAAGTTCGCTTCGAGGCCGGTCAGACAATCTGGAACGCAGGTGAGCCTTCAGATTTCTCGGTGCGTATTAACTACGGCATCGTACGCTGCGAGAGCCCAGATGGCAGACACGTCGAGGTTGGCGCCGATTTTATAGCCGGTGCGCTGGATATCCTGGGCCACCGCCCGCGTGCATACAGCGCGGTCACGACCACCCCGGTGGTGGCGACGCGGACCCGCCGCGACGATATGCTGGCGCTGTTGGAGATGCACCCCGAGCTCGGCATGAAACTGGTACGCCTGTTCGCCGCCAATATGCTGCGCGAGATGACGAAGGCACCGAAGTCCGCCTAGGATTTTACCTAGATTTCTCGCGCCCCGCCCCCTAAACCGGGCGGCATGAACCGCCTCTTTGGCCTTTGCGCCCTGCCCCTTTCCCTCAGCCTCGCGGCCTGCGCCTCCAGCGCTCCACCTCAAAAGGCCGCCTCAGCCCCCGCCGCAGTCGAAGAAGCGGCACAGGCCGCCGGCAAGACCGCCGTGGCCAACGTGGAAGGCGCGACGATGGCTCCACCTCCGCGCAAGGATGACGCCGACAGGAAGAGCAAGAACGGGCGCCTCGACGCCAAACTCGGCGGGGCCAAGGTCATTGTGCAGTATGGGCGCCCCGAGGTCCGTGGCCGCACCATCTTCGGTGAGCTGGTGCCCTACGGCACGATGTGGCGCACCGGCGCCAATGAGGCGACCACCTTCACCGTCGACAAGGACATCATGGTCGAAGGCAAGGCCCTGGCCGCGGGCACCTATTCTTTGTTCACGATTCCGAACGAGGCGAGCTGGACCGTCGTCTTCAACAGCGTGCCCGCCGGCTGGGGCACAAACGGTCATGATGCAGCGAAAGATGTCTTGCGCGTGGATGTGACCCCTAAGGCTGGTGAGATGACGGAGGTGATGACCTTCAGCGCCGAGGGCGATGTGCTGGTGCTGTCCTGGGACAAGGTCATGGTCCCCGTGACGATCGCCGCCGGCAGCTAAGCGCATTCGCAGGCCGCAAACAGGCGTCTGATCTCGCACACCCCATCAGATATTCGTGGTTGAGCGGGAGCTTCGCAGGGCAGGCCAGTTGGTACGGTCTGTGGATGGTGCCTTTGCTGTGCGCCTTTTCATCGCTGTACTGACGCTCTGTTGCTTATGGGCCCGCCCGGCCCTGCCCTGTACTCAAGTCTATCTCTTGGGGGCCACCGCACCTGCAGACGGCGATCTGTGGCCCACGGATGGCGACCTGTGGCTGCACTATGGCGGCCCCGAAGATGGGATCGTGGCGATCTTGCAGAGGCCGGGAGACGCAGACATCGATCTTGTGCTCACGCGGGTCGACGCAGATCTTGTGCAGGCTAACTTGCCAACCCTGGCGCCCAATAGCGACTACATCATCCGCATCGAGACCGAAAGTGGACTGGATGCACCAAGGCAGATCCACTTTCGCAGCGCAGAGGGCCCGATCAACAGCCCAGCCGTGCTGCCTCAATGGTCCGCAGGCTTTGATATGCAGGTAGATGATCCCTGCTCAAACTCGGGCCTATACGTAGACGCTGAGATCCCCGGCGCGGGCGCCCTGCATACCGTAGCCTGGCGGCTCTTCGATGCGGCGGATATGCGGCCGCTGGGCTCCCACCTCGCCACCGATGCCGAGTTCCCCTTGACCATGCGCCGGTGGGTGATGGGCGGTCGGCCAGCTATCGGCTGCGTCGTACTGAGCGCGGTGCGCGCCAACGGGCAGAGCACCATGTCACCGGAGCAGTTCTGCTTCCCACCACGCACCTTCGACGCAGGGGTCATCGACTCAGGGACGATGCCCGATGCGGGCGGCGGCCGCGACGCGGATCTTCCGCGCCCGGACGCAGGCCCCATGCCCTCGGACGCGGGCCCCATGCCTGAGGACGCAGGCCAGCCTGCCGTAGATGCAGGCCCCACGCCGACCACTCCGGGCGGCGGGCTCAATACGGACGAGGGCGGTTGCGGCTGCACGGCGGGCGAACCTGCCCATGGTGCCGGGTATCCGGGAGGTTTGCTAGGCCTGTTGGCGGTGCTCATTGTGAGCCGGTGCAGGCGCAAACACCCCATTGCCCGCCCCTGAAGATGTGCCAACCTGACTTGCCCTCATGCTATGGCTGACCTGTGTTCGACGCGGGCCTGCAGCAGCAGTGGCAACAGACGGACTCGGGCTGGGTGAGTGAGCTGCCTACGGGGTGGGGCCAAGGGCGCGCCGTCTTCGGCGGCCTGACGGCTGCCTATGCGGTGGCGCTGGCCCAGCGCCAGGTCGCAGATCAGTGGCAAGTGCGCACCATGAATGTGCACCTGATGCGACCCGCGGTCGCCGGAGCGCTCGATGGCGTGGCGCGCGTAGTCCGGCAGGGAAAATCGGCGACCTTTGTGCAGGTTAACTTGCTTCAAGAGGGTGAAGACATCGCTTCATTGACCTTCGTCTTTGCGCGGCCTCGGCCCGGTGCACTCGAGGTCCAGGCCCCCCCGGTGTGGCAAGGCCCCGACCCGGAGACGCTCCAAGAGCTGCCCTACATCCCGGGTGTGACCCCAGAGTTTGTGCAGCACGTTTCCATGCGCTGGGTGACGGGCGGGTATCCGTTCTCTGGGTCGCCCGAGGCGCGTTTCGACGGCTACTGCCGCTTCAAGGTGCCCGCGGCAGGCATGGAGGCGCTCATTGCCATGCTGGACTTTTGGCCCTGCCCTTCGCTGTCATTGATGACGCAGCCGGCACCCGCGAGCACTGTGGCGTGGACGGCGCACGTGCTGGCCGTGCCCAAGAGCTTCGACGGGTGGTTTTCCTTTTCCTACGAGACCGTGGCTGGGGCCGAGGGCTTTCACACCGTGGCCGGTCGGCTCTATGACCCCGAGGGCAGGCTCGTAGGCTGGACCGAGCAGCTCGCTGCGGTCTTTGGTTGATCGGTTATTGATCTAGCCGAAGTTGATCGAGCCCCGGTAGGGTGGCGGCAGCATGAGTGAAAAACTCAAGAAGCTGATGGCGGAGTACGGTCGGGTGGCCCTGGTCGTCTACCTGGTGCTCTTTGTGGTCGTCTTTGCGGGCTCGGCCATTGGCCTGAAGATGGGCTTCGATCTCGGCGGCGCAGGCGGCAACCTCGGCACCGCCGCCGCCGCCTATGCGGTCACCAAGGTCAGCCAACCCCTGCGCATTCTCGCGACCTTGGCCCTGACCCCGCTGGTCGCCACCGTGCTCGGTCGGCGTGCGGTCCCCGTCGAAGGAGATGAGACCGCCGAAGAGAGCGGCGCGGCCTGAGCTTCAAAAATAATTCCTGGATACCATCACCCCAGGACCCGCCACCTCCAACGGCAAGAAACCTTGCACAATAAGGTTCACCACATTGCCGATGCGCTGCACCTTCCCGGTGGCGATGAGCATCATCGAGTCTCGAATGACGGTGCGGTACTTCTCGTAGACCTTTGTGAAGACGATGAGGTTCATGTGCCCATCTTCGTCCTCCAGGGTCATGAAGATGACACCGGAGGCGGTACCCGGTCTTTGGCGAGTGACCGCCATGCCGCCCACCCGCACCAGCTTGCCATGCCGGGTACGCTCCAGCTCTAAAAAGCCGATGATGCGCTGCTGCTTCATCTGGGGCCGGACCAAGGCCATCGGGTGGGTATGCACCGACAGACCCAGCGTACCGTAATCCGCACGCATCGACTCCGTGGCCGTCATGCTCGCCAGGCTCTGGGCGGTCTGCGACGCATCCGGGAGTTCCACCCCCGCGAACAGGGGGGAGCGCCGCTCGATGGCCATGACCCGCCATAGGGCCTCTCGTCGCGATACTCCAAAACACGATAGCGCCCCGGCTGACGCAAGTCGGGCTGCAATATCCTTGGGCAGGTTCGCGCGATGCACCAAGTCTGCGATGTTATCAAAGGGGCGCCGCGCACGGGCCTCGACGAGGGCCACAGCCTGGCTCTTGGCCATGCCCAAGACCTCCCTTAAGCCGAGACGCACCGCAGGCTGCACCGGGTGACCGAAGGTAGACTTGCCCTGTATCTGGTCTGCCCAGGGCGTATGCGCCTTCTCCTTGTGCTTAGACTCCTGCCACCAGCTCGCGGTATGCGCTTCGCTGCCGGACTCCAGGGTGGCATCCCAGGCTCCCACCTTCACGCAGGGGGGCAGCACCTGCACCCCGTGCCTCTGTGCATCCCCCACAAGAGTGTGGGGTGCATAAAAGCCCATCGGCTGGGAGTTGAGCAGCGCGGCCAAAAAGGCCGCTGGATGGTATCGTTTGAGGTAACACGAGGCATAAGCGATGAGCGCGAAGGAGGCAGCATGGGACTCTGGGAACCCATAACCACCAAAGCCCTGGATCATCAAAAAGATGCGCTCCGCGTACTCAGGGGTCAGCCCATTACTCTCCATGCCCGCGATGAGGCGGGTGCGCAGACGCTCAATATGCACCTTAGAGGACCAGCCAATGGCGCGGCGCAGCTCATCGGCCTCACCCGGCGTGAACCCGGCGACAACCACCGCGATCTTCATCACCTGCTCCTGAAACAGAGGCACCCCATAGGTGCGATCAAGAATAGGTTTCATACCGGGGTGCGGATATTCCACCGGCTCCAGCCCCTCCCGTCGCCGCAGGTAGGGATGCACCATGTCGCCCTGAATCGGCCCGGGGCGTACGATGGCCACGGAGACAACTAAGTCATAGAAGGTCCTCGGTCGCAGCCGGGGCAGCATCTGCATCTGGGCTCGGGACTCGATCTGAAAAGTGCCCACGGTATCCGCGTCGCAGATCATGTCGTAAATATCCGGCACCTCCGCCGGCACCTTCGCCAGGCTGAGCTTGTGCCCCTCCGTCTGCTCAATGAAGTCAAAAGCCCGCCGCACTGTGGTGAGCATGCCCAAGGCGAGCAAATCCACCTTCACCAAACCCAGCGTCTCTATATCCCTCTTGTCCCAAGCGACGACGGTGCGGTGCTCCTTGGTAGCGTTCTCTACGGGCACCAGCTCCACCAAAGGCTCCTTGGTGATCACAAAGCCCCCGGAGTGAAGGCCCAGGTGCCTTGGAAAGCCCACCAGGGCCCCCGCCCACTTCACCACCTGCTGAACCGCGTCATCCTCAGGATCTAGGCCCGCTCTCGTAAGTTCCTCCGCGTCAACCTCAGGTGAGGACCAGTGACTCAATACGCCCGTGAGTCGGTCGATCTGATCACCGCCCAGCCCCAGCACCTTACCCACCTCACGATAGGCCAGGCGCCCGCGATAACATATAACGTTGGCGACCATTGCGGCATGCTCCCGGCCATACTTTTCGAAGACGTACTGCATCACCTCTTCACGACGCTCGTGTTCGAAATCAACATCGATATCTGGGGGCTCGCCTCGCTCCACCGAGATGAAGCGCTCAAAGAGCAAGTTCATGCGCACCGGGTCGATCGAGGTAATACCCAAGCAATAGCAAACGATACTATTGGCTGCGGACCCGCGTCCTTGGCAGAGTATGCGCCGAGAACGCGCAAAACGCACAATATCCCAGACCGTCAAGAAGTACCCCGAAAAGTCCATGGTCTCGATCAGGGCCAACTCATGGTCGATCTGGGCCCGCACATCCTGAGGCACGCCCTCAGGATACCGCTCTTCCGCCCCCTTGAAAGTGAGCTTGCTTAGATAACCCATGCCCGTCTCACCCTCCGGCAGGACCTCCAGCGCAAAACTCTGGTGGATCTCATCCAGTCGAAAGGTGCACTGGTCTGCAATCTCCACCGACTGGTGCACCGCCTCGGGCATGTCGCGGAACAGGCGCAGCATCTCCTCGGGCGACTTGAGGTAGCCGCTGCGGTTGGGCAACAGGCGCCGGCCCGCGTCCTCCAAACTCATGCCCAGCCGCACACACGACAAGATGTCTTGCAGAGGCTTTCGCTCCCGGGCGTGCATGAGCACTCCCCCAGTGGCCACCAGGGGCACTCCGAAGCGGGCGGCTGCGGAGTGCGCGGCCTGAAGGCGGGTGCGGTCCAAGGGGGTCTGGGTGCGTTCCACCGACAGGGCTAAGCGATCACCGAAGACCTCCTTCTCCCGTCCCAGCGTGAAGGGATCCGGCAGGCCCGCGTGAATGGCGTACAGCCCCTCGGAGGCTGCGGCCACATCCTCAAAGGTGAGATGAAAGCCGCCCTTGCCCATCCTCAAGCGGCCGGTGCTCAACAGCCGACTAAGCCGCGAGTAGCCGCCCCGGTCCATCGCCAGGAGCACCAAGGATGGAGACCAGGCGCTCTTTTCGGCCTTACGACCATCCTCTCCGTCGAGGTGCAGCTCCGCGCCCACCAGCACCTGCAGGTTGTGGTTCTTCGCCGCGTTATAGGTCCGGACCACTCCGTACAGGCCATCATCGTCACAGATGCCCACACGCTGATATCCAAGCGCAGCGGCCCGATCCGCGATCTCCTCGGGCTGAGAGGCCCCCCTCAGGAACGAGAACGCGGTGCGGCACCGCAGCTCAACGTAGACCGACATTCATTGAAAATACTGCACGTGTGTACAGCAGATCAACGGATCGATCCGCACTCGGGAAAGCATGTAGCAGGCGGCGCTTTCGCCTGCCCGCTGCGATGCCCCCTTAGCCGCTGAGCCCGGACTCGTGTATCGAAGGATCGATGCGCTGGGCTCGTGGGGCACTCGTCGGCGTCGCCGCCTTCCTGATGCCGGGCCTAGCCACGGCCCAGGTGGTGGTCGGTTATCAGCTGGGGCTCACCCAATCGGTGGGCACCACCGTGGGCGATGACCTCAATACCCAGACCCTGCTGGCCCAACAGAACCAGCAGAATCAGGGCAACGCGACCGACGGCACCAACCCCGGCGGCGCCGTCGTCCAGCAGCCGGTCGCCAACGCCGAGACGGCGGGCCTCTCGGTCTCCTCTCTGCAGGGTGTGCAGCTCAATACCCAAGCCACCGCCAACCTCACCCTCGACATCGTCACCCGCACCTTCAACCACGGCTTCGTGCTCGGCCTCGCGGTGGGGCAGCTGGTGCCGGTGGGCGTGCCCGAAAGTGACATCGAGGTTGCAGGCGAGGCGGTGGACATCAACGCCCAGCTCAGAGAGCGCATCACCACCGTCCAGGCCACCGCAACCTATCTTGCTCGGCTACAGCTCGCCACCTGGTCCCTGGCCATGGGCGCCAACTATGCCTTTGGCCTCAACGGGCGCCTGAATAACGGGGCCAGCGGTGGGGTCGGCGGCGGTGGCGGCGTGGGCACTCTGCCGGCAGCCCAAGCCGGTGCTTTTGCTTTCAACGGCATTACCCACACCGCGGGCGGCCTGATGCAGCTTCAGATCACCAAGCAGCGCTGGGATCTGGTCTTCGGCACCAACTATACGTACTCCCAGAACGGCATCTACACCCTTGCTGCAGGCGCTCTGGGCGGGCAGGGCCAGGCGGGCGCCGCCGCC
>Ga0193954_1001110_pt1 | contig 14125 bp, 26 predicted proteins | sample BB_5_MG_FD_140340 | JGI IMG/M metagenome (GOLD analysis project Ga0193954, IMG submission 140340) | Microbial mat bacterial communities from the Broadkill River, Lewes, Delaware, United States - BB_5_MG | ecosystem: Environmental > Aquatic > Freshwater > River > Microbial mats | place: USA...
ATGTCAAAGAATAAGTTAAGATCGGTAAATACTAAATTCTGGGATGACCCATTCATCGAAGAATTAACACCATCGGATAAGCTGCTATTTCTATATTTGCTAACCAATCCACTAACTAATCTGCTGGGGGTATACGAAATAACAATTAAAAGAATTTCTTTTGATACTGGGTTGAATCAGGAAACCATTAAGAAGGGTTTCGAACGGTTCGGAAAGGTTCGAAAGGCTTTTTTTAATGAAAATTTTGTTATACTTCCTAATTGGCTGAAAAATCAGAACTTAAATTACAATATGAAGGTTGCTGTAGTAAGGGAATTTAAGCAGCTTCCTAATTGGTTGAAAAACAACATAGTAGGAAATGGTGAGGAAGGGTTCAGTAATGGTTCGGAAGGGTTTGAAACCCTTATGGAAAGGTTCGGTAAATATGAAAGGGAAATAGAAAGGGAAATAGAAGATGAAAGTATTAACGATTCAAAATCGTTTACAAAAAATGATGTTGATGATATTTATAAACTATATCCTTCAAAATGTCCTATTAGAAAAGCATCGTCAAATAAATGCAGTAAGGACAAAGATAAAATAGAATCTATATTAAAATCTGGAAAGACTGTTGATGAATTTAAGGAGTCTATAAAAAAATATATCTCAGGATGTATAGAGACTAAGACATATGTTAAAAACTTTAAAACGTTTTTGTCAAATATGCCTGATGATCAAGATATGGAAATAACAGTATCAGAATCTGAAAAACCTTTCAAGCATGAAGAGCCAACATTGTAGTAAAACAGAATTCGGTAAAGTGCCGCCAAATGACTTAGAAATAGAAAGAGCGGTTTTAGGATCCTATATAATAGATTCAAATTCATTTTTAAATAATCCAGTGGATCCAAAAGTGTTTTACAAAGAAGAACATGTCAAAATATGTGAATGCATAAAAACAGCATTGGAAAATGGTAGAGAAGTTGATTTACTTATACTGACCAGGGAGTTAACTAGGGATGGTTTAATTGATTCAATTGGAGGTCCTATGTATTTGACTTCATTAATTTCAAACATTGGGACCACGGCACACATTGAGCATCATACAAATATCATAAAGGAGTTATTTGTAAAGCGATCATTAATCTCTAAATCGCAAGAGCTAATAAATTCATGTTACAATGACGATAGTCTAGATGATGTATTGAAAAATGTATCTAATTTAGGTGATTGTATAAACGAAAGTTCTAGCGAGAAGATAGTTAGTTCTGACAATGCCTTATTAGATTTAGATAAGCGTGTTCAGGATAATCAAACAAGAGCAAGCGGCATAAGTGGAATGGGTACTGGAATAAGTAAGCTTGATAAGTTTACACGTGGACTACAGAAAGGGGATTTAGTAGTTATAGGGGCTCAATCATCACAAGGTAAAACGTCTCTTGCTTTAACCATCGCTAATAATGCGACAAGAGATTTTGATGGCAAAATAGGAATGATAAGCTTAGAGATGACTAACGAACAAATAATGGCAAGAATGATAAGTCAAGACTCGAGACTTAGCTCAAAAGTGATAATGAATGACAAGCTAAATAAGAGTGAAGATGAACTTTATAGGTTAGGATTAAAGAGTCAGTCAAATAGGAATATACACTTAGTTAAAAATAGCTCAATAACTATTGAGAATCTAATGGGATCTATTCGCAAAATGAAGCTTAAGCATAACATAGATTGCGCTGTGATAGACTTCTTGCAACGAATAAGGGTTCCAAAGGGATATAATAAAAGTGATTTTTACGCCGTTGTATCACAAAAGCTTAAGGATTTAGCGTTAGAGATAGATGTGTGTGTTGTTCTAGTATCTCAATTGAATAGGGATAAAGAAAGGCCTGAGCCGACATTGGATAGGTTAAGGGGGTCTGGTGAAATAGAAGAAGCAGCAGACTTGATATTGTTGATTTGGAGGCCTGAGACGTATGATTTTGGAAAGATTGAATACAAGGGCCTTGAATTAGATTCAAATGGGTTGGCATGGCTTAAAATAGCAAAAGGGAGGAATGTCGGCATAGGAAAGATTCTATTGAGATTTTCAAAAGACATAACCAAGTTTGAGGATTACGAGCAAGACGAAATACCACATCCAGATCAAAGACATGAGCCCCAAATAGTAGATAATAACGCAGGATTAGAAGGTAATGGAATTCCATTTTAAACTAAATAGATATGAAATCAATTAAAGCTTATAAATGCGATTATTGCAAAAAGATATTGTCATCTTATTCTGGAATGTGGAAACATGAAAAGAAGTGTTTTTTTAATCCAGAAAGTAGGAGCTGTGTAACTTGTGAAAAATATCATGACAGAAATCTTGGGATAAAAGATGAATATGGTGTTTTTGACAGATTCTTAACAGAAGAAGAACATTTGATTATTGAGTGCAAAGTGCCTGGTACGTTTACGATTCATTACGATGAGTGGGATGATTTTGATAAATTAAAACCTGAATTCCAATATCTATATGAGGCTGAGGTTTTTTCAAAGTGTGAGCTAATAAGGAATTCAAATAAACTTAAAACTCAATGCAAGTTACATAAGTTAGTCGATTACTTAAAGGTTAAACAAAAATGAAACTACAACAAAGAATAGACCAGTTAAGAAAACAGCAGCATGAAGCATATGAAAGCCTTAAAGAAGCTGTAGATAAAAAGAACTTAATAGCAATTAATCATATAGTCGCAAAGATTAATTCTCTAAACTCAAAAATCATAGCACTTGAAGGATTGAGATATATGTTGTAGAACATGATTTTTAGTATTGCGAAATCGTTTTAGAATAACTAGATTTGTGAAGTACAATTAAAGTAAGTAAACATGGGAATCGAAATTAAAATAGAAGGAATAAAGGAATTAAAAATAACTCCAGAGAGATTACGAGAGCTTCTGGAGATTGAGAGTAGGTGTTTGGATTATGATACTAAGCACGACAATGTGAAATGGTATGAAGATGAAATTTCTAAGTGCGAGAATGATCGAGTTGAGATCATTGATGTTTTAGCCAGACTTAGAAATTTAAAGCAGATAAAGGAAGAAGAGTATGACAAGATGCCCACAAGGACTGAGATGGATTTTCACTCCCTCTTAGTGAAATGTGATCCTCCACAGGGACTACGCACTAGAAGTAATATAATCATGATTACATGTTTAATAGCGCATTTAATTGCAATCCCCCTTACCGATAACCTGTGGATATTATACCCGCCATTAGTTATTGGTCTAGTTTTAGCAATGGATGCTTTGTACATAAGAGAATGTGCACTTGAAAAATACAATGAATTTAAAATAGGCAGTATTAATTATTACGCTCAGTACAAAAAAAGTTAGATCATGAAAGAAAAAATAAAAAGACTAGGGGCAGCCGTAAAGGCATTAAAGGAGGCTGAAGATATTTTGTATGTTAGTGGTCTTGATGGTTCTGACTATTTCCATAAGCCGTGTGAATTTGTTTATGGATATTTAAACGATTCATACTTCTCAGTTGATTTCACTGCTGATCAAATCAATGAAACTGTCAAGATAGAGATAATTGGCAGTACTGCATGCCCCGACCAGATCAAAGAAATATTAAAACCTTGGGAGGACTTAATAGTATGAAAACACTTAAAGAACTAACACTTAGAGACCTCAAGTCAATTGATTTGAGTCGATACGATGATAATGGAGTCGATATAATTGGAGTTGCTATATGCGACATGTTTGATGACGATTACTTCCCATGTGGTGGTATGTGTCAGTCGTGTCATCTAGATACGCCTGCCTCAGTTAAAGCAAGAATTAAAGAATTGGAGGAAAAGAAATGAAGCCAAACGAATTAAGAATAGGGAATATAACAGACAAAGGAACTGTAGTTACGTTCTACGAACATGGAATTCATGTAGGAGCTGGAAAGTGCTATAGATTTGACAAAGTAAAACCGATACCATTAACTGAAGAGTGGCTGTGTATGGCTGGGTTTGAGGAAAGTGAACTATTCAAGCCAGTAAGAGGTAAATGTTTTGAGCTAGTATATGTTAGGATAATCTCAGATGTTTATGGCTTTGGAGTTAAGCTTAAAAATTACCCATTCGACAGGGCGAGTTTTGCAGTGAAAAATGTGACTTCCGTCCACCAGTTACAAAACTTATATTTTGCTTTAACAGATCAGGAATTAGTATTCAAGGAGGAAGCAAAATGAAACCAACCAGCTATAGTGAAATTTGGTATGTAAAGCGGACATCTAAATCAGAACCTGAAAGAGTAGTTTTGTTCTTTCCTGAAAAGCTATTTGCAGACGTAGCACATGCCAAGGCTGTTGAGAATAATGATGCAAGGTTGTTTTTCGGAAATGATTTTCCTAAAGAGATAGCAAGTTGTTGGCAATAATAAAAACTAAAAGGAGGAAATAAAATGACACTACTAGTAGCAACAATAACCTTAGTCGTAATCGTATTTATTTACGACATCAAGCTTCAGAATGCAAGGGAGAGGCTATTAATGTTTGAAGACGAAAACGCCGACTTAGACAATGAAATCACCGACCTAAAAAACCAGATTGAATTTTATAAGAACCAGAAACATGAAGCCTAAAAAAGCAAAGATAGCTAGTCTAACTAATTACCAGATGTTCGAGAATGGCATGCTAAACACTAATACTCCACCATCTTACAACTTTTGTCTAGGATATACAGACAAAAGAGGAGATATTAAAGTAAAAAGACATACTGATTCTTTTTCAATTCCTAACAGAAATCAGGCATGTTCTACAGCATAAAAAATAACTACTAAAATATTAGGATTTTAAACTAAAAGGCAGTAGATTTACAACTGTAATGATCGTATAAGCGTAAAACAATTAAAACCAAAGTAGCATGAAAAAAAGATTGATTTACTCATAGTAGGGACTTTTTCGGGTAGTTCCTTAGTAATTAGATTACTTCGTTACTACCTGGCTAAGTTCTTTTAAAAGCCTGAATAGCTCAGTTGGTAGAGCAGATCATTTGTAATGATCAGGTCGTGGGTTCAAGTCCCTCTTTAGGCTCAAATTACTCTACGTTATCGAGTTAAAATGTAATGCGTTCACCTTCTCTAGGGCTAAGAAAAAAACGAGTCTTAGGTTAGAGAAGGTTTTTAAAAGAAAAAGTCATATATTTGTTTTTCATAACGGGGGCTACTTCATATCTTCACACCACTTCGCCCCCTACTTTTGTTTAATTGTTACACTAAGGACTCCAGAGGGGGTCCTTTTTTTATGGAATATGTTTTAAAACATACGAAGTTATTGGGGTTAACTCTTGTTTTGTAGTTTAAAAGTCACTAGATTTGTAGTGTACAATTAAAACAAAAAGCGTTATGAAAACTTTAGCAAACATCTCAAAAACAAAAAAGAGTAAATTAGTAAAAGCAGATGGTGAACTTAAACAAAGATTTGTAGATGCCTTAAATTACATCAAAGGCGAAGATCATAGAAAGGCTCATTGCGGATATTACACTGGATCAGGTAGATATATCAGATTCACATCCTATTACTACGAAATAAAAACGACACTGGAGGCATTTGGGTTTAAATCAAAAGACGGGAACGATGCGCCAAGAGGTGGTCAGCAAGGGGATTATATTAATATGTCCAAGCAAGCATATACCACCCTGATGAATCTGATTAACTAAAACAATATCTGCCCTATCGGCTTAACGGGGAGTAACTTTTAAGACTAGAATCATGGAGAGACTATTAAAAAACATTCAGCAGGGACTAGCATTACAGTCCTCAAATTATGTAGACATCAAAGCCGAAGATGTTTATTTAGATCACCTGTTTATTGCCCTTCAATACGTAGGGGTATTAGTTATTTATATTAATTCATTCGGTAGTTTTAGATCCGAGGATGGTAATATTCATACTTGGATACCTTCGCGTCCATTGTCGGAGCAATCACAAGAAACAATCGAAGCGTTAAACAAATACTATTTCTAAGTTATGGATACTGTAATTTTTATACTATATCTCCTTGGAGAACTTGGTTGTATAGTCTTAGTTTTAGGGTTGGTATTTCTGGTTCTGTTGTTGATTGATAAAAAGAACCAAAAAAGAGAATTAGAATATAAAGAAGTCGTTGAACAAGTAAATGAAGAGTTACAGGATTGACTATTAGCATGTTTTTACGAATTAAAAAAACAGAATTATGAATACACCTTATTTAGATGCAGCTATAAAAATGCACGAAAAAGCAAATGATAAAAATTTAGTACCTTTTGGAGCAAAAGAGGCATTAGAAGAGTTTAAAGCTATAAAAGAAGCACTAAAGCAAATAGCATATGACGCATTGCATTGGGATGTTGACACAGATGACTTTAGTATCCCAAGCAATATGTTTTTTAGTTTTGGTGCTGAGCTTGATGACACCTCTATTGAGTCTTTATCTAAAAATGATGATGGTATCAGATGGGTAATATTTAGAGTCGAAAGTACATGGTATGTTATGGAGCAATATAAATCCGAATACGGATGGGTAGAAAGCTGGACTAAACAAATTAATTCTAACGTAAAAGAAGCTAAAAATTATGCCGAACATGAGGCGAATAAACATTACAAATAATCAAAGCATTATGAAACACGAAGTAAAAATACCTGAAGGGGTCAAAGTTACTACAATTGATTGGGAAAATCGAGTAGTAGTGTTTGAAAAAAGTCCCAGTGATAAAATTAAGGAAATGTCATTCTTTGAGCCAGGGAGATGGTATGAGTCAGACATTAATAGTGTGATATTGGTAATTAGTGAGGCGTTCATTGTTGGGTTTAATGGTGATGGTGAGTGGTTCGAAAACGATGTAAGCCTAGTTGGATATGAAGATTATTGGAAGCCTATTCCCTTACATATAGTTATAATTCTCCTGAATAAAGAGGCTATGAAAAGGGGGTATAAAAAAGGTATTAGGTGTAATGCTGGTGGTGATTATGGCATACATTACTCTGAAACTTCGATTAGTGAGCATGGCTTTTACATGGGCGCTGTGAGATTACTAGACTTTGAAACAGGCAAGTGGGCCGAAATCATCGAAGAGCCTAAAACCTACACGAATAGGTTTGACACTACATTTAAAGAGGGTGATAAGTTTTGTCGGGTAAATAAGACAACACTGAAATTATTTACTTTTACTTTCACATCTAGCGTTGAGAGCCCTTTCGAATCTGCCGACCTTTCCGAAATCATGACAGAAAAGGAGTGCTACCAGTGGATAGCTGATAACTACGATAAGCTAATTGATGGCAGGGACAAGAAATGACCTTCAGGGAGTTATTTGTAGAGTTGGTTCTAATGGATGAAGCACAATGGGAAAGACCTGAATCAGTATTCCAGCACATACCAGAGTTGGTTAAGAAGCTAATTGAAATGAAATGAAAAGACCATTCCTTAGTCAATTTCAAAGACAGTTGATATACTGTGATACTACTCTAGGGCAATTACTTAAAGCGTCATTAGAGTTGCATAAACTAATAAGAGAAATAAAAAAATGGATAAACTAGAATTAAAACATTTAGCACCTTATTTGCCGTATAAATTAAAAGTGCTACATATTGACAAATTTGAAGGTGATGAAATATGTGAGATGGTAGGATGCGACAATGAGATAGTATATTTTGAGGAGAAATCAGATTTCTACTTTGATGATTATTCACAGTCAAATATTAAACCTGCCTTTCGCCCCCTATCCGACCTGTCGGAGGCAATTAAAGACGGCTTGAAATTAACCGAATACACAGAGGATAAGGTTGCAAATATGGACGATTGGGATAAGGATATGAGCGACATCCCATATAAGGATGCTCAGCTATTATTTGAGAATCACTTTGACTTTTTAATCTAATACCGAAAGGATTGGCAGTAGATATTAACACTTTGTAAACTAAAAAAACCAAACAAAATGATTGAATTAAAAGATGTAGGACTAATGTTACTGTTAGTAGTAATTATAGCAGCTTGCTATTATGTGTTTAGGAATCGGAACACACAGAAGAAAAAGAAAATATGCAAGGGGGATATATTCTTTCTTGGAGATGTTGAATATAAGTTAGTCGATGTTTGCGGCAATGGAAAATACAAATGCAGAAACTTGAAGACAGGGAGATATGAGAGCTTCAACAGAATGTATTTAATTGCCAGAAATGTTGATTTATTTTATGACATAGATTAGGAAAAGTAACTGAAAATCACTAATTTAGTAGAAGATATGAGAATAGAAGAAATAGTTAGTAGAGTGTGGGGTATAGAAGAGCCCCTACTCTACACAGGAACAAGAAAAAGAAATATCACAGAAGCTAGACAGGTGTTGATGTGGTATGAAAAAACTAGAATGGGTTCAACATTCGAAAAAACTGGTAAGAAGTATGCCAGGAATCATTCTACTGCATGTCATGCTATTAAAGTAGTTAAGGCTTTAGTAAGTTGTGATAAGGAGTATAGAAGGAAGTTAAAAGAAGTGTTCAAGTTAAAGAAGCAGTTAAATTAAAAGATATGAATCTAGAAGGAGTAACAGAAGTAAAAATAACACCCGAAAGGCTCGAAGAGCTATTAAGAATTGAAAAGAAGATAGAAACTATTTCAGACATTGATAATCAGATACATGAAAGGGAAAAGAAAAATAACATATCAGAGCGAAAAAGAGAAAGGCTTATTGCGGCCAATCAAGCGATAACAGAAGAGCGCGATAAGAATTGGGAAGACCTTAAACGTATCCGTAAGGATATTGAAGAATCCAATAAATACAAGGACGATAGCAAGAAGTTAACCGAAGAAGCGGAAGTAGGTAAACATATTCGTCATGAAATTGCAGAACAAGATGAATCTCCATCAAAGCAAAAGAAGTCTTTTAGGAGGGGGTTAGTAATTGGGATATGGTGCGGAGTGGCAATTACATACCTTGCAATGAGTTTATGCGATATTTTAGGCAATTATTAATAGTAATAACTAATTAAGGATTCCATATGTCACTTGAAAAATATGAAGGTAGGTTCTATACTTTCGCCGAAGTATTTAATATAGGTGTTCGTGACGGAGTAGTAGTAATAGAGCAATATTCTGAAGGAGAGTTCCCGATAGACACAATAAAAACTGAAGCTCAATATAGCGCCCTGTTTGAGATGCTGACAGGTAAAAAATTAAAGCCCATGAAAGCATATATTTTAATCGAAGTATTTTATGACCACTTTCGTTTTCAGAGAAACGTAGGAGTATTTTACGTAAAGGCAGATGCAGAACGATTTGCCATAGGTAAGAATAAAGAAGAAAAGTTTCCTAATCCTATTTTCTGTTACAATGAAAATTACCAGGTAAAACTAGATAACAGACAGAAGAACCACTGGCAGATACAAGAGATATATATTGATAGACATTAAGCAATAGACTTGTAGGCCCTGCACTGTAAAATGTGTGGGGTTTTTATTTGTAAAATGAAATCCTTATCTTTGATGTAGTATTAAATGTTAAGAGACTAGCATCATGGCAGCAGAGAAAGGAAATCAATACGCGAAAGGGTGTACAACAAACGGAAGACCCCCACACTTCAAGACACCACAAGAATTAGCGGAAAAATGCTCAGAATATTTTGAAGACTGTATAACCAACAAGAAAAAAGCAACCGTAACAGGGCTAACTTTGTTCGTTGGATTTAGCAGCAGAGCATCATGGGATGACTACGAAAAGAGAAATGATTTCTCGTACACAGTAAAAAGAGCAAAGCTTGCAGTGCAGAACAGCTATGAGAGTTCGGGGACTGCTTTTGATATCTTCGCACTTAAAAATATGGGGTGGTCAGATAAACAGGAAATAGACCATACAACCAGAGGCGAAGCAATCAATATACCGCCTGTAAACTGGGTTAGCGGTGAATGACACTCGTTATGATATTAACGTAGCCTTTAAGCCTCTATATACTTCAGATAAAAGATATTTTCTAGTAACAGGAGGTCGAGGTTCGTTGAAGTCTCACAGTGTTCAGGACTTTATTTGCAGACTAACATATCAGCAGAATCAAGGGATATTGTTTAGCCGCTTTACAATGACTTCGGCTGAAACGTCTATCATACCTGAGTTTCAGAAAGCAATAGACAGACTAGGGTTGACCGAAGATTTCCAGATAAATAAGCGAGAAATAGTAAATAAGAAAACAGGTTCATACGTCTGGTTTAGGGGATTAATGTCGAGCTCTAACAGTACAACTGCTAACCTTAAGTCGCTATCCGGAATAACAACGTGGATAGTAGATGAGGCTGAAGATTTAAAGGATGAAAAACTATTCGATAAGGTAGATGATTCAATTAGAACGGCTGGCATACAGAACAGGGTTATATTGATAATGAACCCAACTATCCGAGAGCATTGGATATATGGTAGGTGGTTTAAGAATTCAAATAGAAACAAGCTTGTAGATGGCTATAATGTAGAGGTATCAAGTCATTTGAAGTTAGAGCACATACACACGACCTATCACATAGGCGAAAGGTACCTTAGTAAAGATTGGATAGAGAAAGCTAATTCATGGAGGGTAAAAGCTAAATTCGGATATGATCCAGTTACTTTGGTAATCCTAACCGATAGAGAGAAAAAAGAAGCCGAAAGATACTATGTAAACAATTATCTTGGAGGATGGAAAACACAGGCGGATGATCTGGTATTTGAGAATTGGAGGGAAGGGGAATTTGACGAAAGCTTAATATCTGGACATGGTCTAGACTTTGGTTACGTGAAGGACCCAGATGCATTGGTAAGAGTGGCCATAGACAAGAAAAGGAAGTTGATATACGTTAAAGAGTTGATGTATAAAAACGGACAAAGTACCGATATGCTAGGGCAAAGACTTAAATTGCATTGCCTGGATAGCGAGATAATTGCAGATAGCGCAGAGCCACGACTAATAGGCGATTTAAGAAGAGATTACGAATTGCACATAAAAGCAGCCGTAAAGGGTAAAGGATCGATCAATTCGGGGATAAAGATAATTAAGGGATATACTTTAATTGTCGATCCATCTAGTTTTAATCTAAAAACAGAACTTAACCAATACAAATGGGCTGATAAGAAATTGGAAATTCCTGAAGATGAATATAATCACCTTATCGATGCTATACGATACTACGTTTACTACAAGCTAAGGAAAAGAAAGCCAATGACCGTAAGAACAAATTGATAGCAAAACATCCAAATAAGTAACACTCTATCAAATTAGGTGCTAAAATTCACGTGATAATACAGAAGCCAGTAAGTAAAAGAATAGAATTAGTATCAAATTGTCAAAATAAGCCAAATTAAGAGATATGTTTTATAACACATTTTTTACTATCTTTGGAATAGTATTAATGAAAATATACCGAAATGGCTTTTAAAGTTTATTTAAACAAAACAGTTATTCAGGTTGAAGATACTACGGGACCAAGCGAGCCCCAGTTTTTCAACCCTTCGTCTACACGTTTATATCTCCAAGGGGGATTATTCAGGCTAAAAGATGATATTTTTAACTACACGCTATTGCTGAAAGATTACACCAATATCGTAAAAGAAGATGACACAGTACCGACTAGTCTGGCGGATGCTATTGATTATCTTGTGGGCTTTGTTAATTCTGGAATCAGTGGAGGAGGAACAGGAATACCCACTGGTTACACCTCAGAGAGGAGGGATACTGGTCAATTGGATTGGGAGTATTTTGGACATCACGAACCGGGGGAAGCATCTACAGGGGATCACTTTATCGTTAGATACAAGAAGGTCCCAGATGGAACAGAATGGAAACAATCAGCATCTGGATCATGGGATGATAGACTAACCTTAAGTTACGGGTAATGGCAGAGGTTATAAAAAATAATCCTTTTGGCAGAGGCAAGGATATTATTCCAGACTTCCACGAGGCTCTTTATGAAGATGATTACGGAGCATTAAAGGAAATAATGGATAATCCTCTATACGCCAAGAAAGGGGAAGGAGAATATATCTACCGTGGGCCTGTTATGCCTAACTTTTCAGGGGTAGATCGCAGATTCTTGTCCCGCTCTCAACTTCCAGACGGTAGTTGGCAATTAGACGACGCCACAGGGAATGGTAGGCCCGCACCTTTGGGTTTACCTGTTAGTTCGTTTAATGGGGTTGATGGGATGATCGGTATTCCAGAATTTAATTTTACTGTTGGCAAATTTATTGAATTATATATAGACTTATCGGCAGTAGTAAGCACTGAGTATTTTTTTGGGCATAATCTCACACAGGGGATCAGATATGACGGCAGTTCATTACTAATCTTTACAAGTAATCCGGTCGCTAATAAAGCAATCCCTTATATAACTCCAAGCGGCTTGGTTAAATTGAAATTTGATAGGATTACATTGTCTGATTTTGAGGTGTTTTCTGATGATGTGTCAATCGGTATTATATCAAATGCTGCATTCAATGAGTTAGACATAAATCTGATAGGAAAAAGGAACGATGGCTTTTACTTTGGAGGTAACATGCATTCAGTAAACTTCAACAATGAACTCTATATCCCCCTCCCCCATCTAGGCTACGGATTTGACCAAAACGGAGATGAAGTAGCATTAACTGTAAGCGATACAGGGGTATCATTGGGACTTGATCCTAAAGGTAGTACTCACTTGTTGGATAAAGGGTTGGTTGAGCGGAATCCAGAATTGATAAATGAATTCAACAACGGAACTGTATACCCATATGAGATTTTCGAATCTAGCGGAACAGAAATATTAAGTGCTGAAAACTCATCATCGTTTGGGGGGTGCGCAACCAATGAATTAGGTGATTTAAAATTAGGTGATAAATTGATATTAGAAATAACTAATTTTGATCTACTTTCAGGAGTATCTCCAAGTGATTGCTATATTGCGAATACACCAACTGGAGCTGCCTCTAATTTATCAGGATTTATTGACATAAATTCTAATGGAGTCTACGAGATGACGATACATACTATATCATCTACAGGTAAGTATTATTTTCAAATAGGGTACGGTAATGGGGAATTTGGGAGGTTTTCTCTTATCGCTTCTTTAAAAAAGGTCACCCCCAACATCCGCCCCAACAACAACGAAGGACAACCCATTAGTCAGTTAGGTGAATGGGATACCTTAGTACAAGGTAACCCTAAGTTTGTAAATAGATCTGACTGGTTAGCTGACATGGGGGATGATCCTACGGCTACGGAGTTGGTGGTGAATGGGGATTTTTCACAAGGTGCTACGGGGTGGACGCTATCAGGAGGCAGTACTATATCCCCTGGGTTTGCTACTATATTTACAAATGATGGTTCACTTTCGTTAATCTCACAGACTAATGTTCAAATAGGTGGGTACTATGTATTGTCGTATGATATAGTAAGAAATAGTGCTGGGTCGCTACAGTTTCAAACTAATATAGATATTCCATCTAATGTAGGGTCTCATAAAATATTGATACTATCACAGACGGAATATTCATCTATAAAAAGAAAAGGCGGGGTTACTAATGTTGACATAGATATTACTAATATCTCAGTCAAGCAAGCACACCCATCAATAGCCTACTTTTTTAAATCTCGAACAGACATTTATAAACAAGCTGTAAGAGATGATGTGTGGTATAATGCAGATAGACCTGATAGATTTCATTCAAGCGAATTACAACAACCTTGGTGGTACGAGAACATAGAAACAGTGTTTAAGTATCAAATGTGGGCGCGATGGGATCGAGATTCCACAGTCGGCAAAGACTTTTTCTTTTACGGAACAGCTTTAGCGGGTCCTGAGATTTGTCAGGCTAAAAGGTATGTTGATAAAGGTGAAGTACTAACAGAGACAAATCCGACACATTACGTTTGTCCGCTAGATGAAGTTGAATATTAAACATTGTAATTATGGGCAAAAGATATAGTGTAAATACAATGGAAATAAAGATCAGAGACAACGTTGATTTCTCTGAATTTAAAGAGGTGTTAAGAAATTTAAACTACGAAATAGCCATGTACAAAAACAAGAAAGGCCGTTTTATAGTATGGATTTTCAACCCCTCAATTAAGATATTCAAATACTCTATAGATTTCGACTGGTTAGATGGTAGCGTATCTGTTTGGATAAAAGATAC
>Ga0193954_1001116_pt1 | contig 14066 bp, 18 predicted proteins | sample BB_5_MG_FD_140340 | JGI IMG/M metagenome (GOLD analysis project Ga0193954, IMG submission 140340) | Microbial mat bacterial communities from the Broadkill River, Lewes, Delaware, United States - BB_5_MG | ecosystem: Environmental > Aquatic > Freshwater > River > Microbial mats | place: USA...
CCCCACAAAGGCCGGTGGGCAACCCCACCAGCCTAGCATCAACCTAAGATCGGCGGCGGTCTTGAATATCCAGTAAGCGCTCTACCCTGTCTTGGTCCACATATGGCGTAAGAGACATTGAAGGCTCTGCAATGGGATCGTATATGAATCTGTGACCAGATATGCTGTTTTGCCCGAGTGCGCAGCGCAGGCTCAAGGTGTTAAACTTGAGGGAATGGCCACAACTTCTTTAAATCAAAAGCGTTTAACGTACTGAATCCATGTACACAAAAGGACTATCGCCGTTATGCCGAGAAAGTCGTGACAGTGTTCGGAAAAAATAACAACGAAATAAGCTGAGCTTGCGTACATCTATCGGAGCAAAGCTGTACAAAATCACAGGCTGTATAATAAGAAAAATATTCGGAATTTTACGAAAGGCATAAAAAAAGTCACCTAAGTGACTGTCTTTAATGGAGGCGCGGGTCGGAATCGAACCGGCGTACACGGAGTTGCAGTCCGCTGCATGACCACTCTGCCACCGCGCCTATACTTTGCACAATTATTTGGAGCGGGAAACGAGGTTCGAACTCGCGACCCCAACCTTGGCAAGGTTGTGCTCTACCACTGAGCTATTCCCGCCCTGTGCAAACAGTGGGGCGTATTATAGAGAGATCTGAGCCTGTGTCAACCATGTTTAGTATTTATTTTTGCTTAAAGATTAACCACTTAGCACACTATCGCTTTAATCTTCGGAAGTTAGTTCAGGCCAAGCCGCTTTTAGATAAACAAACATCGACCATAAGGTCAACAAAGCAGCAATATAGAGCGCCCCCACACCAACCCAAGAGATTGTTGAAGCAGGTTCTACAGAGACTAACAAAAAAATTGCCAGCATCTGCAAAGCCGTTTTTATTTTGCCGATGTAGGATACCGCCACACTAGCCCGTTTACCTAACTCTGCCATCCACTCTCGCAGCGCGGAGATAATAATCTCTCGACCAATGATAATCATGGCAGGAATCGTCATCCACACTTGCGCAAAGGTTTCCGTTAGCATCACTAAGGCAACAGCAACCATTAACTTGTCAGCAACAGGATCAAGAAAAGCACCTAACGCCGATGTTTGATTCCATCGACGTGCAAGATAACCATCCAACCAATCGGTTGCAGCCGCGACGGCAAAAATAGCGCCCGTGGCTAAAGGGGCCCAGCTGTAGGGCAAGTAGTAAAACAACACAAACACCGGAATTAGAAAGATCCTAAGGAGTGTAAGCAAGTTAGGTATGTTCATAGATAACAACATCAGTGCCGAAAACTCCGCAATCAGGCCTCTGGGTGTAACGCGGCATAGATCTCCTCTGCCAGCGCCCGGCTTATGGTAGAGACTTTTGTGATTTCTTCAATACTCGCACGCTCAATCATGGCAATTCCGCCAAAATGCTTAAGCAATTCACGTCTGCGCTTGGGTCCAACACCGGGAATGCCTTCCAACTGTGAGGTTTGCCGCGCCTTCCCTCGCCTTGCCCGATGGCCAGTGATCGCAAAGCGGTGAGCTTCATCACGTATATGCTGTATCAAATGAAGCGCTGCTGAATCCGAGGCTAATGTCACCTCCGTTCCACTGTCTGCCATGATCAGTGTTTCAAAACCCGCTTTGCGCGTTGTGCCTTTCGCTACCCCGATAATCTGAACATCACCTATTTGCAGCTCATTTAACACCGCTATTGCTTGGGTAACTTGCCCTTTTCCCCCATCGATCAAAAGAATGTCAGGTAGCACCCCTTCACCTTTTTTAATGCGGGTATATCTGCGCGTCAGCGCTTGATGCATAGCAGCGTAATCATCTCCGCCAGTTATGCCCTCAATATTAAAGTGCCGATAGTCTTTTTTTAGCGGGCCGTTACGGTCAAATACCACACAGGAAGCGACCGTTGCCTCACCACTACTGTGGGAGATATCGAAACACTCCAACCGTGAAGGCGTTTCATCCAAACCACAAACTTCCTGCAGAGCTAAATAGCGTTGGTAAATGTTCTGTTTACTCGCCAGATGGCTTGTTAAATTCTGTTCTGCATTGGTCACAGCGAGCTTTAGCCATCCTTGACGCTCCCCCTTTACTCGATGGCTGATTTGAACTTTTTTCCCACGCTGTTCGCGTAGCGCCTCTTCTAGACAGTCCTGATCTTCCAGCTCATCGCTAATAATCACATGATTGGGAATTTCACGAGGGGAGCCGATATACCACTGGGCAATAAAGGCTGAAAGTACACTGGAGGGGCTATCTTCGACCGATACTTTCGGATGGAAAGCTTTACTACCCAGTACACGCCCTCCCCTAACAAAGAGCACGTGCACACAAACACCGCCAGGCTGAATGGAACAGGCTATAACATCTGCATCGCCTGCACTTCCTGAAACGTATTGCTGCTCTTGGACTAGCTGCAAGCTACTAATTTGGTCTCGATACTCTGCTGCTCGCTCAAAGTCCAAACGGTTGGAGGCCTCTTCCATCTGCGCCGCTAACTCTTTCATGATGGTGTGGCTTTTACCTTCTAGAAACATCGTGGCATGGCGAACATCTTCGGCATAATCCTCTGTCGATATCGCTTCGACGCAAGGCGCACTGCAACGTTTTATTTGGTATTGTAAGCAAGGCCGCGAACGATTTCGAAAGAAGGCATCATCGCATTGCCTGATACGGAAAACTTTTTGCAGAATACTTAAACTATCATTGACAGCTGCCCTTCCTGGGTAGGGACCAAAATATTGCCCCTTCTTTCGCTTGGCTCCGCGATGAAAAGTGAGTACCGGGTAGTTTTCACCCGATGAAACAAAGATATAGGGATAACTTTTGTCATCCCGTAGCAAAATATTGTAGGGGGGGCGATTTTTCTTAATCAGGTTCTGTTCTAACAACAGCGCTTCTGTCTCGCTGTTGGTCACCGTGATATCAATATCCGCTATATGGGACACCAAGGCTTGCGTTTTGACCGTCAGCCCTGTTGCCCGAAAATAGCTGCTGACTCGTTTTTTAAGATTTTTAGCTTTCCCGATATAGAGGAGTTTTCCAGTGTTATCCCGCATCTGATAAACACCGGGGCGCTGGGTAAGGCGAGATAAAAAGGCTTTACTATCAAACATCAGTTACAGCATTATCTTCTTTATTTGCTTGCATATGGAGATAGGTCGCTTCTCGATGAAGCGCTTCTAAACGCCGCCGGGTCTCATCAGTAATGCCTGCCCCCCGAGAAAGAGACACCTCAAGAAACACACCAATTTCGGCATAGTAATAGAGCCTTGCATCAAAACTACTGGCACGGCGCAGCTTACTCAGCGCGATTTTAGCGCCATTCATTAATATAGTATTGATGTTTGTATCCGAAAGCAGAGGAAAGCGATCATTATCATTGCGTTTGGGTAATGGATTTGTATTCATAAATGCACCTATGCTTTGCAGCAGCCTTAACAGCTCGCCACTGACGCCTGAGTGGGATACTGTAGGTGAGTTATACTCGGATGTGAACTATTAATCGCGGATATTTATAAGATGAGCGATGGGTTACTTGTTGATATACATAAAGATCTAACATGGCTTTATGATGCTCCACCGTTACTGGCTGATACCACTATGATGGCCAATTTTAATCCGGCAGACCATCGATCACATAACGTACTCTCCCAAGAATGGCATACCTACCCCTGCGCTCCGGCATATCGCTTAGGTAAACAGTTTGAAGATGTGGTAGCAGCACTGATACGTAACAGCCCTAGCACTAAACTGTTGGCTAGAAACCTCACCATTCTGGACAAAAAACGTACCTTAGGAGAACTTGACTACCTGATGCAGCTGGCAGGGGAGCAAATCCTTCATTTAGAGGTAGCGATTAAGTTTTATCTGCACCACCCACAGATTCATGGGCTAAGCAGCTTTATTGGTCCCGGCGGGAGAGACCGACTTGATATTAAGCAGCACCGTTTACAAACCCACCAGCTTCCACTCACAAAGAAAGCTGAAGTACACCAAGCCTTACTAAACCTTGGCCTCCCCTTTCCAACCCATAGAGCGGCATTACTGACCGGCTACCTATTCTACCCTTATCACACCTATCACACTGCCTACTGGCCGAAGATCACAGAGCTACATTCTGACCATTATAAAGGATGGTGGCTGAGGCATTCAGAAATTGAACAACTGGATACCCGACCAGGCTCTGACACGTATTTTGTTATTCTGCCTCGCCATCATTGGATAGCTGGACTGGAACACCAGAAGAACCCAACACTGTTAACAGCAACTGAGTTAAAGCATCAAGTAACGGAAGCTCACTCACCCAAGATGATCGTTGAAACGAAAGAAGAAAAGGGAAGATGGCAAACGGTAAGCCGTGGGATTATTGTAAAGGATAGCTGGCCAAACTAAGGGGACAGATAAAGAGACTGACACTTCACCCTAGCGCCAGTCTCTTGAGGCTTATTTTGCGTCGCGGTTAGAACGCGCTTCATCAGCAGCCATGGCTTTTTTAAGCATGGGTACACCAATAACCACCAAAGCAACGCAGCCTACAACAACCGCGATGCTAGGCGCAAAAGAGATCAAACTGTATTTATCAATACCAAACATAGAACCACACCTTTAGTCTAATAAGTTATAAACGTAATGGTGTAATTATAACAATCTATTGATCTGGATCAAAACGTTTTACAAGGCTTGAGGTATCCCAACGCCCCCCCCCCATGCGTTGCACTTCCGCATAGAACTGATCAACCAACGCGGTTACTGGCAGCTGGGCACCGTTACGACGCGCTTCATCCAAGGTGATGCCTAAATCTTTTCGCATCCAATCAACAGCAAAACCATAATCAAATTTACCATCAATCATCGTTTGATGGCGGTTAACCATCTGCCAAGAACCAGCAGCTCCATGCTGAATAACATCAAAGACTTGAGCTGCATCCAGATTAGCTTGCTTAGCAAAATGCACCGCCTCAGATAACCCCTGTACAAGCCCAGCGATACAGATCTGATTCACCATTTTTGCAAGCTGCCCACTACCCGCTTGGCCCAATAATCGAATGGACTTGCCATAGGCCTGCATCACAGGTTCCGCTTTATCATAAGCGGCTTGTTCACCACCTACCATGACACTCAGCACACCATTCTCAGCACCGGCCTGCCCACCTGACACGGGCGCATCCAAAAAGCCCACGGCTTGAGTGTTTGTCACATCAAAAAGCTCTCGTGCTACTTCAGCCGAAGCGGTTGTATGGTCCACAAGAATCGAGCCTGCAGCCATTGTTTTGAGTGTTCCTTGTGCTCCCGTCGTGACCTCTCTCAAATCATCATCATTACCCACACAGGTAAATACAATTTCGGCTCCTTTAGCTGCTTCAGCGGGTGTTTCAGCCCAACTACCACCATACACCTCAACCCATTGTTGAGCCTTAGCTTGTGTACGGTTGAATACCGTTACTTCATGTCCTGCTTTTTGCAAATGTCCCGCCATGGGAAAGCCCATAGTACCCAATCCGATAAAGGCTACTTTCATCACGAATTCCTATTTTTGAGTTATGGTCACTAACGATTAGTTAAGATTATTTATGCCACACTCCGGTAACATATACCAATCAATCAGATAATCCTAAGATAGAACATAAAGAACTTTACGGTTTATTGTTGTTCAAAAATAAGCTGTCCACATCAACCCTTGGAGCTTTGTAGATGTTTTTTCGCCATATATTTGCCAGCCTATTAATCATATTCGCAACATTCAGCTATGCCGATGACAGCATGATGTTTAGTGAGCTGGAATTCCCTAATACGGACGGGGATACCGTCAATATGACCGACTACAAAGGCAAAGTGGTACTTCTAAATTTCTGGGCAACGTGGTGCCCACCCTGCGTGAAAGAGATGCCCTCTATGCAACGTCTTAAAGAACGCTATGCCGATGACGGTTTTGAGATTGTCGCCATTAATGCCGGAGAGGAGCCCGATGTCGTCGATGCTTTTCTACTGCAACTTGATACCGAACTCACTTTCCCCATTTTATTGGACCAAAAGGGGGTATCGTTTATCGCATTGGGTATTAAAGGGCTTCCCATGAGCTTCCTACTTAACAAAGAGGGGCGCAGCGTAATGACGTTTATGGGTGGCAGAGAGTGGGACGAAAAAGCACAGACCGATTTGATCGAAGCCGAACTAGCTAAGTAAACATACTAAAAAGCAAAAAGCCGGAATTTAATCCGGCTTTTGAAACAGTTTACGCGGCAGATAATTAGGCCTGATAAACCGCTGCTGCTGCCACTAACGCTTTGCCTGTCTTAATGGGCGCACCCATTTCAGCCAAAGTGCTTTCAAGAGCTGATAAACACAGCGTCACATTACGGCGATTACAAGCGGCACCCATCAAGCCAATACGCCATACTTTACCCGCTAAGGCACCCAAACCTGCGCCGATCTCCAAACCAAAGTTGCTCAATAACGCCGATCGAACAGCGGCATCATCAACACCTTCCGGGATCATGACAGAGTTTAACTGCGGCAGGCGGTATGCTTCTTCAACAAGGAAGGAGATACCCATTGCTTCCAAACCAGCTTTCAACGCTTCATGATGTTTGGCATGACGAGCCCAAGAGTTCTCTAGCCCCTCTTCCTGTAAAATGACAAGCGACTCATGCAAAGCATAGAGTGAGTTCACAGGAGCCGTGTGATGGTAAGCACGCTTGCCATCGCCACCCCAATAACCCATGACCAGTTTTTTATCTAGGAACCAGCTTGGTGTACGGCTTTCACGACTCTGTACTTTTTCTACCGCTTTCGAACTAAAACTAACAGGCGAAATACCCGGAGGACATGACAAACACTTTTGAGAACCGGAGTAGATAGCATCAATCCCCCATTCATCCATCCGCAACTCAGAACCACCCAGTGAAGTAACCGCATCAACGATGGTTAGCGCATCGTACTCTTTAGCAATCGCACACAGACTTTTAGCATCAGAACGTACGCCCGTTGATGTCTCTGCATGAACAAACGCCAAAATTTTTGTGTCAGGGTGAGCTTCAAACGCAGCTTTTACTTTATCAACACTGACTGGCGTGCCCCACTCATCAGAGACTAACACCACTTCGCCACCAAAACGCTCAACGTTTTCTTTCATGCGTCCACCAAACACACCGTTCTGGCAGACAATCACTTTGTCACCTGGCTCAACCAAGTTAACAAAGCAGGCTTCCATTCCGGCAGAACCAGGCGCAGACACCGGCATGGTCAGTTCATTCTCGGTCAAAAATGTTTGTTTCAGCAGCGCTTTTAACTCATCCATCATGCGGATGAATTCAGGATCCAAGTGCCCTATAGTCGGGCGTGACATCGCTTCCAGAACACGCGGGCTTACATCAGAAGGGCCGGGGCCCATTAGAACCCGTTGTGGCGGTTGAAATGATTTAATCATGAAATATCTCTTTATAGATCTTAATTTAGCAAAAGGTTATTTTTTGGTTCAGCCAAGCTCGCCTATTGAAGCAGTGATTTCTGTGACCATCTCTGCCGAATGGCGAGCAGCTGTCTCTAAGAACTGCTCGAATGACTGATCCGACTCTTTACCTGCAATGTCAGACAAAGCGCGAATGACAATAAAAGGTGTCCCAAATTGGTGGCATGTCTGAGCTATTGCCGCTGCCTCCATCTCGACCGCCTTCATTGAGGGGAAGAGTTCACGCGTTCGAGCAACTCGCACTGGATCATTCATAAAGCTATCACCCGTCGCTATGAGCCCATGTACGGTCTTCATCCCGTCTAAGCGTTCGATACAACGCTCAGCAATCTGCGCTAGTGTTGTGTCAGGCTCAAACGCTGCGGGTAAACCTGGTACTTGCCCGGGCTCGTAGCCAAACACCGTCACATCCACATCATGATGTCTCACTTCTGAGGAGATAACGATATCGCCCACATTGAGTACAGGGTCGAAACCGCCAGCTGAACCCGTATTTAGAACACAGTCCGGTGCAAAGGCATGCAGCAACAATGTGGTGCTAACGGCGGCATTAACTTTACCAATACCCGATTTCAGGAGCACAACCTCTACCCCTCTCATGGTACCTGTATAAAATTCATATCCAGCGATCACATGGTCCTGTCGATCTGAGAGGCTTTCACGAAGAATCTCCACCTCCTGATCCATGGCACCAATAATCCCTACTTTTATCGTTTTTTGTTTTTGAATAATGTCTTTAAGCGACCGCTGTGTAGTCATGTAACCGAACTGCCCTTTCGTAGATAGGTTGATCTCGTGCTATGATGCATCGCCATACAGGATACGCAATTTAACCACTGGAACAAACTGAATATGAACGTCGAAAGCTTCAATTTCAATCATACTAAGGTTATCGCACCTTATGTACGTCTCGTTGGTGTCACTCAAGGCGAAAAAGATACCGTGCACAAATACGATGTGCGCTTTTGCCAACCCAATAAAGAACATATGCCAATGCCATCGTTGCATTCATTGGAGCATATGATCGCAGAGTTTGTTCGCAATCATACCAACGCAGTTTTGGACTTCAGTCCGATGGGGTGCCAAACAGGGTTTTACCTATCTTTGCTAAATCATGATAACTACGCGGAGGTGCTCGAAGTTCTTGAGAAAGCACTGAACGACGTACTGGTTGCAACCGAAGTACCCGCATGTAACGAGTTACAGTGCGGCTGGGCAGCTAGCCACGACTTGGAAGGCGCCAAAGATGTTGCGCGCACGATGCTCTCTCGCCGAGATGAGTGGCCAACCGTTTTCGTTGATGAAAACGACCCAGATAACTGGTTGTCTTAATTTAAATCACGCTATTCCCATAAAGGCCGGATAATCCCGGCCTTTTTTAGTGCCTAACAGCTAGTAAGCTACTAACCTTCTTCTAGTTCATCACCTTGACTCAGCATATCGTCTTCCACCTCACCGGCTAACGCTTCCATCGTTTCTTTCTCCCGCGACTCAGATGCAGGGTATAGACCTTGCCAACCGAACTGATCAAACAGGCAGGCAACCTCTCCTGTTACAGATGCTTTTATCAACATAGGTTCACCGGTTGTAGGATGAGGAAACGCTAGCTCTGTTGCCATCAAGAACATACGATGGATATGAAAATTTTCCCGAAAAAGGCGATTGTGGCGCCCCTCGCCATATTTTGTGTCTCCCACTAAAGGGTGGAAGATATGCTTCATATGCCGGCGAATCTGATGTTTTCTTCCGGTCTTAGGCTTCACTTCCACCAAAGAGTACCGAGCGCATGGATATTTTCCGATAGGAATAGGCAGCTCGACAGTACCCAAGCGCCGATAATCAGAGATCGCATCCTTTGCAGGCTTATCCCTATCGGATAGCGGATGATCAACTTTCTTATCAAAAATAGGTTTAAGTGGGTAGTCAATGACACCTTCTTCTGGTGTAAACCCTCTCGTGACACACAAATAGGTTTTCTGCACCTGATGATCCGCAAACAGATGATTCATCCGCTGCGCGGTCTCTTTGTTCTTGGCAAATACAATCACACCCGATGTTGCCCTATCAAGTCGATGTACAGTATAAACAGGCTTTCCTCGGAAATAGCACTTAAGCGAGTACACTAGGTTGGGCGTTTTACGGGGTGTAATCCAGCTAGGGTGGACCAACAACCCAGCAGGCTTATGAACTGCTATAAGATCGTCATCCTGATAGAGGATATCCAGATAAGGCATAAGATAATTAACTAATGACAAAGGAAAAGGAATATCCGAGTAGTTTACTTGGAATCTTTTTAAGGTAATAGAGTCATAAGTGTTGAAATGAACAGAGAAATCGCCATTATAGAGATTGATCAACCACTACAAACTCTTACGAGGATGATATGAGTAACGTACGTACAATCGATGCCCGTTCCGAACAGTCGGTACTGCAGACGAACAAAGTGATCCGCAACACTTACCTGTTGCTTGCTATGACATTGGTTTTCAGTGCGATCACCGCCGGTATTTCCATGGCAATCAACCCACCTATGATGCTTTACGTAGGTAGCGTGCTGGTAAGTTTTGTCATGATTTTCATTTTAAATAAAATGCAAAACAGCGCAGCCGCATTGCCACTCACCTTCGCATTCGCCGGCTTGATGGGTTTTGGACTTGGCCCTGTTCTAAATCACTACTTAGGACTACCCAACGGTGGTGAAATCGTTATGACCGCCATGGGTATGACAGCACTGACCTTCGTCGGCCTATCTGCTTATGTACTAACTAGCCGTAAAGATTTTAGTTTTATGGGTGGTTTTTTAGCAGCAGGCTCCATGGTTTTGATTATTGCCATGATCGCTCTGTTCGTGTTACCCATGTTTGGGGTTAACGTCGGTGGTTTCGGTTTAGCGTTTTCTGCCTTAGTTGTTTTGCTGATGTCTGGCTTTATCCTGTATGACACCAGCAACATCGTAAACGGCACTTACACTAACTATATTATGGCAACCGTCAGCCTGTACCTGAACATCTACAACTTACTCGTCCACCTACTGAGCCTAGTTGGCGCATTTAGCGACGATTAATCTATCCCAAGACGCTCACGCGCCCTGTATTCTTTGATAAGATTACAGGGCGTTTTTCTTTGTATGGATTATTGATGATTTTCTCCATTCTTATTTACGGCTCTCCCACCAATAGCCTATCGGTAGAGAGTGCTTACCGATTTACTAAAACGGCACTGGCCGCCGGCCACACGATCCATCGGGTATTCTTCTATGGTGAGAGCGTCTATGCTGCTTCCAGTTTGTCCGTCACACCTCGGGATGAAGTCGATTGCTTCCAAGCCTGGAAAGAACTAGCAGAAAAACACGATCTGGATGTAGTTGTATGTATTGCAGCAGCGCTTAAGCGTGGTGTGCTAGACCCACCAGAGGCAAAACGCCACGAGAAATTAGCCTATAACTTAGCCCCTCCTTTTAGCCTATCAGGACTAGGGCAACTGACCGATGCAGCACTAACCTCCGACCGACTCATCACCTTTGGGAGTGCTTAATATGCAGCAGAAAAAACTCCTTATTATTCTGTCACGCGCTCCTTATGGTAACGCTCACAGTAAAGATGCACTCGATATTGCTTTAACTGCGGCAGCTTTTGAACAAGAGGTTGCGTTACTGTTTTGCGAGGATGCCTTCTCGGTACTACTGAACTCACAACAACCAGAGAAAACAGGTCAAAAAAACTTAGCCAGCATCTGCTCTGCCTTGCCGATGTATGATATCGAGACGCTATATGTCGAACAGAGGGCTCTGAAAGAAAATGGGATAAACGCCTCTGATCTAATTTTACCTGTTCTCGAAGTCGATCAAGCAGCTATTGCCTCCTTGATTCGTGAAAGTGATATTGTCTTGAGGTTCTAAACGATGCGCACACTACACACTATCAACCAAGCACCGTCTAACAGTCAGCTTTGGTCGTCTTGCTTAGCAGCACTGTTACCCGAAGACACACTGTTATTGATAGAAAACGGCGTATTGGGTGGAACACAAGCTCATCGCTTTGCCGCGGTGCCAAACTCCGTTCTCATATACGCTCTGACACCTGATCTACAAACACGAGGAATAGCAGAGCAACTCGCCCCAAACGTTATTGCTGTTTCAGATGAAACCTTTGTACAGCTAGCATGTGAGCATCAAAAAGTTGTGAGTTGGTTCTGATGCGTGAGATTTCGCTAAACAATCGCCAAATTACACTGGATGATGAAGGCTATCTGCTAAATCTTGATGACTGGTCACCCGATGTTGCCAACTACCTAGCGGATGAAGAAAACCTCACTCTCACCGAGCCACACTGGGAAGTCATTCAAGTCATCCGTGATTTTTACCATCAATACCAGCTGTCACCAGCTATGCGCCCCTTAGTGAAGGCCGTTGGCATAGCCCTAGGCGCCGACAAGGGCAAGAGCATCTACCTCATGAAGCTCTTCCCAAAAGGCCCAGCTAAACAAGCTGCAAAGCTTGCAGGCTTACCTAAACCCACTAACTGTCTGTAATTTTTTATTTTTTATTGCTTATGCTGAAGAAAAATCAGCCGAAAATACATTTATTGAAAATCTGGTCTATGCTGGATCATATGTAGAATAAAGAGATAACCAAGATGAGTTTACGAGCTGAATCAGACCAACTGAAAATGATTGAAGGGATGCAGCAGTCCAAGCAAGACAAGATGGAGCGTGCTAAGCGCGCCAATCAAGAAGAGGTGATCTATCACCAATGGGCGACCTTCAAAGTTAACAATGAACTGTACGGTATTGATGTCATGCAGGTGAAGGAAGTCCTGCGCTACTCCGACATCACCCCAGTTCCTGGTGCGGACTATTACATCTTAGGTATTATCAACTTACGCGGCAACGTAGCCACGGTTATTGATACACGGCGCTTGTTCAATATGCCAAATGTGGATATTGATGACGATACCCGCATCATAATGGTCGAGTATAACGAACAGGAAGTGATCGGTTTAGTGGTAGACAGCGTGGATGAAGTCATCAACATCCCGCAAAATGAAACAGAGCGCGCGCCAAGCGTTACCAGTGATGAAACCAGCCGCCGTTTTGTACAAGGTGTCTGCTACCACAACAACATCCTCACCATCCTCCTTGATATCGGAAAAATGCTTAGCAGCATTACACCCGTGACAGAAGAAGATTTTCACTAAACCATCTAACCGCTACTCCCTTTTCAGCGAGGTAGCGGTTTTTCTTCAACGTGCACTAAATACCTGTTGGCTTACATCACGCGATTTGTCGTCATGAATTTGCTCTCTGAGTCCGGGCCGGTATTGTCAGCATACAAAGTGACGCCTGAACGCAAACAGATCGATAGGCTTTGATGAGAAGCTTCCGTTTCTTTGGGCAGTAAATGCTCAACAACCGCCTTCTCCTCCAGCAACTCCTCTTCAGTTTCCGTCAAACGCTTGCGGCCAAACTCATTCACACTGATATCTTGAACGATTTGGTAGCGCCCATAATTACAACGCACAGGGAATGAGAAGAAGATCCCTTTGGTAATGCCGTAACTACCATCACTGAGAATACCCATACTGGTGATCTCACCAGGTTCGGTACCTAACACCCAGTCACGCATCTGATCAACAATAGCTTGAGCGGCAGAGGCAGCACTAGATAATCCACGCGCTTCTATGATTTCTGCACCACGCTTTTGGACTTTGGGAATAAACTCGTCTCGATACCACGCCGTATCTATCTGAGACAACGCAGGTTTTCCTAGGATCGTTGCTTGATGTAGGTCGGGATATTGAGTGGCTGAATGATTTCCCCAAATCATAATACCACCAATATCGCGAGTAGTTGCCCCTGAGTGATTCGCCAAGATTCCCTTAGCACGGTTATGGTCTAACCGGGTCAAACAGGTAAACTGAGAGGGGCTGAGATCCGGCGCATTACGGCTTGCAATCAGCGCATTAGTATTCGCAGGATTCCCGGTAATTAATACCTTAACATCACGGTTTGCATAATCATTCAGTGCTTTACCTTGGCGAGCGAAAATGGCGGCATTTTCTTCGAGCAAGTCACTACGCTCCATACCAGGGCCACGGGGCTTGGCACCCACCAACAATGCATAATGTGCGTTATTAAAACCATCTTCCACATTGTCATGGAGTGTGATGGTATGCAGAAGTGGATAAGCACAATCCATTAATTCCATGGCAACCCCTCGTAGCGAGTCCATTGCGTGAGGAAGCTCAATTAACTGCAAAATAACAGGCTGGTCTTTCCCCATCATCTCACCTGCAGCTATCTTAAATAACAAACTATAGCTGATAGCACCTGCAGCACCGGTCACAGCAATTCTTACGGGACGTCTCATCTTTTTATTCCTGTTAGCTATGATTTAATAACGTCAATCATGATTACGACTAAAGTACATATACCACAGCCACTAGGAATTAAAAATGAAATCGGGTTAGAAAAGCACCAAAGAAGGAAGGATTAAAGACTTCGGTAGGAAGGGTCCCGTAAAAATACACTGTGCTGGTTATCAATCACCTGATCCAGCTGCATTAAAAATTTTGACTTATCGGCACCGAG
>Ga0193954_1001117_pt1 | contig 14064 bp, 8 predicted proteins | sample BB_5_MG_FD_140340 | JGI IMG/M metagenome (GOLD analysis project Ga0193954, IMG submission 140340) | Microbial mat bacterial communities from the Broadkill River, Lewes, Delaware, United States - BB_5_MG | ecosystem: Environmental > Aquatic > Freshwater > River > Microbial mats | place: USA...
CATTCAAAAGAACAGGAGAAGATCCTTCACGTATGTTTGCTGGAGAGGGAGGCCCTGAACGTACAAACAAACGTTTTCACTACGTGAGTGCCGGAATGCCTGCAGCACGTTTGTCTACTGCCTTCGATTCGGTTACACTTTACGGAAATGATCCAGATTTACGTCCTGATATTTACGGTAAAATAGGAAATGCAGGGGTATCTATTTGTTGCTTAGATGATGCAAAGAAATTGTATTCCGGTTTTGATTTAGCGGATCCTAAGACTTCTGTTTCAATGACAATTAATGGACCTGCACCTATGTTATTAGGGTTCTTTATGAATGCGGCCATTGATCAACAATGTGAGAAATACATAAAGGAAAATGGATTAGAGGCTGAAGTTACAGCGAAAATCGAAGCGATTTATAAGGCGAAAGGAGTTGCTCGACCTCAATATCAAGGAGAATTACCAGAGGGTAATAATGGTTTAGGGTTATTCCTGCTTGGTGTAACAGGAGATTTAGTTCTTCCAGCGGATGTTTACCAAGAAATTAAAACGTATACTTTGAGTGCTGTTCGTGGAACAGTTCAGGCAGATATATTGAAAGAAGATCAGGCTCAGAACACATGTATTTTTTCTACAGAATTTGCATTGCGTTTAATGGGTGATGTGCAAGAATACTTCATTGAGAAAAACGTACGTAATTTCTACTCAGTTTCAATTTCAGGTTACCACATTGCAGAAGCAGGAGCAAATCCTGTTACACAGTTGGCATTGACATTGGCGAACGGTTTCACATATGTAGAATACTACTTAAGTCGTGGAATGGATATCAATAAGTTTGGACCGAACCTTTCTTTCTTCTTCTCGAATGGAATCGATGCAGAATACGCCGTGATTGGTCGTGTTGCACGTAAGATTTGGGCAAAAGCGATGAAGGAAAAATATGGAGCAAACTCTAGAGCTCAAATGTTGAAATATCATATTCAAACATCTGGCCGTTCTTTACACGCTCAAGAGATTGACTTTAATGATATCCGTACAACACTTCAAGCATTATATGCAATCTACGATAACTGTAATTCATTGCATACAAACGCTTATGATGAGGCTATTACTACGCCAACAGAAGCTTCTGTGCGTAGAGCAATGGCCATTCAGTTGATAATCAATAAAGAACTTGGATTAACTTCGAATGAAAATCCAATTCAAGGGTCATTTATTATTGAAGAATTAACTGACTTGGTTGAAGAGGCTGTCTTAGCAGAGTTTGATCGTATTACGGAACGTGGAGGAGTGCTTGGTGCCATGGAAACAATGTATCAACGTTCTAAAATTCAGGAAGAATCACTTTATTATGAGACTTTGAAGCATAATGGTGATTTCCCAATCATTGGTGTAAATACATTCTTGAGTAAAGATGGTTCGCCTACTGTAACTCCGGATGAAGTTATCCGTGCAACTGAAGAAGAAAAGCAATATCAGATTAGTATGTTAGCTGAATTGCATAAAATGCATAATACAGAAGCAATGATGAAAGACCTTCAGTCGGCGGCAATCAATAACGAAAACATCTTCGAAAAATTAATGGATGTTTGTAAAGTGGCTTCGCTTGGTGAAATAACTTCTGCTTTGTTTGAAGTTGGTGGTCAATATAGAAGAAACATGTAATTAAATAGTACAAATTAAAAATAGTAAAGCCTTGGGAGAGCATTCTTCCAAGGCTTTTTTTATTACAACGACGCGAAAATAAGGACTGTTATTATTATTCCGGCAATGATTGTGCATATTCCAAGGATAATTCCAACCACAGCTCGCTTTTTGGTTCCACGATACTTATCAGGATACTGTTTATATAGACGTATTCCAACTACCCCCATGATTATTGCAAGAATTGAAAAAATCCAACCAATCACTGGTATAAAGGATAGTCCGCCAAAAATGATTGCTGAGTCAGCGAATTTGTTGTAGTCTTTTTCCTTTTCATTAATAATGGTGTCATTTTGTTGATTTTGAATTGTAGTTATCTCTGTTAGTTGAGCAGCGTTTGTTATTTGAAGTTTTTCACGCAATGTTGTAAAGGCTTTTTCCTTTTCAGGATGTACTTTTTTTTCTTCTTTGTTTGTGATTTCAATGGTGTTAATTGTGTCAAGGAGATCTACTGGTGTAGTTTCAGCTAAGATGACTTGCTCTTTAACCACGAATTGTTTGACTTCTGTTCTTTTTTGCGATGTTATGCGACTGTACTTTATTTTGCCATAATTTGATGTAGCACAAGAGGTGATTAAAAGTGCGATAGTTGAGAGTGTAATGAAGCGTTTCATAATATTGTTTTTACTTGTTTATAAGTCAAATTTACCGACACCACTTAGTTTTAGAATACTGAATATCGCGTCATGGATTCTGTAAGTTGCGATATTCACAAGTAACTTTAGAACACTTTAACGAATAAATTGGGGTGCATTTGAATGAAGTTTATATCTTCAATATCATGAAGGGAATTCTAATAATATTATCATTTGCGTTTTCATTTAAGATAATTGCACAAGTTCTTTGTCCAATTATTCCAACGCCATCTGTGTATAAGGTGATTAAAGGTGAGTTATATATTTCAGATGGAATTAATTTGATTGATTCAGTAATCCCCAATAATGTTTCTAGTTTCTTGAGAACTGAATTAAAAACTCAGTTTGGTCTTGACCTGAATCAGAATGATAAACTTCCCAAGGTAGTATTTAAAAGATTGAGAAATGTACCAACTGATTATTATTCAATCAATGTTAATAATGATATTCAGATTAAGTATAGCTCAGACGCTAGTTGCTTCTATGCCGTAAATTCCTTGCTTCAACTAATTGAAGGGGACCGTAGTGGGTGGTACCTTAAAAAATCAACGGTCAGTGATTCTCCTAAATATTCTTGGCGTGGATTGCATCTCGATGTAAGTCGACATTTCTTTTCCGTTGAAGAAGTGAAAAAATTCATTGATAATATGTCGATGTATAAATTCAATACGTTTCATTGGCATTTAACAGACGATCAAGGTTGGAGAATAGAAATTAAGAAATATCCTAAATTGACAGCGGTTGGAGCTTATCGCGATAGTACTGTTGATGGACACTATAGTAAAACACCAAGAACATATACAATTGAAAAATATGGTGGATTTTATACACAGGAAGAGATTAAGGAAGTCGTTGAATACGCACAATCTAAGTATGTAACCATAGTTCCCGAAATTGAAATGCCGGGACATAGTAGAGCTGCATTAGCTGCGTATCCTGAGCTATCTTGTAATGGATTGAAACAAGAAGTGCCTGGTCTCTGGGGGATTTTTGATGATATTTATTGTTCTAAAGATGCTTCCATCGTATTCATGCAGAATGTTTTGGAAGAGGTAATTGAGCTATTTCCTTCTGAATATATTCATATTGGCGGCGATGAAGCTCCAAAGACGCGATGGAAGGTCTGTGATAATTGTCAGAAAGTCATCGCCGATAATGGGTTGAAGGACGAGCATGAATTACAGAGTTATTTCATTAAACGAATGGATCAGTTTCTAACTGAAAAAGGAAAAAAACTAATCGGTTGGGATGAAATCTTGGAAGGTGGTTTATCGCCAAATGCTGCTGTAATGTCGTGGCGAGGAAATGTTGGAGGGAGAGAAGCTGCTGCGCAAGGTCATTATGTGGTAATGTCTCCAAATACGCATTGTTATTTCGATTACTATCAAAGTAGTCACCCAGATGAGCCCTTGGCAATTGGAGGGTATTTGCCCTTAGAAAAAGTATATCAGTTTAATCCAGTTCCAGAAGGTATGAGTGATGCAGATGCCAATTATATCCTTGGTGGGCAAGCTAATTTATGGTCGGAATATTTACCATCGATGGATCAAGTTGAGTACATGGCTTTCCCAAGAGCATTGGCTCTAATACAAAGTTTATGGTGCTTTTCAAAGCCTGTTTACGACGATTTTTTATCTGTTTATTTAGATAAACACCAAAATTATTTAAAGAATCATGATGTAAATTATGCCAACTCTATTCATTTTCCCCAACTCAAAGTGGAAAGGACGTTAGGAGGGATTAATCTTTATTTTTCGGGGGCGTATGTTGATTCAAAGTTTAATATTTCAATGAGAAATGCAACTGGAGAAGTATTGATGGAAAATCGCATTGTAAGCGCAATAGATTCAGTCTTTATAGCGAAAGGTGTAAAAGGAGAGAGTTCATTATTGAGTGTCAATGTGAAGTCTATAAATAATGAGATCGAAGCAAACTATAAGTTTAGAGTAACGGATGATGTTGGAGCAAAGATAGAAATGATTACAGCCCCGCATCCTAAGTACAACCATAATGGCAGTCTAAATTTAGTTGATGGAATAATGGGAAGGACACCTTGGAAGGGAAGTGATTGGTTAGGCTTTAATACGAATCGCGTTGAGTTTATTGTTGATTTAGAAGAAAAGCGAAAGACTGTTGGATTACGTATTGGGTTTTTGGAAGATAATGGCTCGTGGATTTATATGCCCGAGAAAATTCAAGTGTTTATTTCCAAGGATAAATTAAAATGGAGAAGTGTAACTGTAAAGGACTTAAAATCGGTCGAAGTCGTGTCAGGAATGAAACAATTGTTATTTAAAAGAAAAGCACGTTATCTGAAAGTGGTAATAAAATCTATGGATGTAATTCCGGATGGTAAAGATGGAGGAGGACATGTACCTTGGACATTCATTGATGAAATTGAAATATTGTAAGCTTATGAAACTGGAACTTTGTGCAGCATCAATTGAGGCAATTAAGATTGCAAAGGAATTGAAATTTGAACGGATTGAATTATGTCAAAACTTGGAGCAAGGAGGAATGACACCTTCACCAGGATTGATTGATTATGCTTTGGCGTATGGCGTAGAAACACATGTGTTAATTCGTCCGAGACCGGGTGGTTTTATTTATAATAATGATGAAATTGAAATCATTTTACGTGATATTCTTGAGTGCAGTGTTCTTGGGACTCATGGCGTGGTTATAGGTGTTTTAAATGAGTTTGGTGAAATTCACAAAGATGCACTCGCTTTAATGATTGAGAAGGCAGGGGATATGGAGGTCACATTTCATCGTGCATTTGATGATACGGTAAATTACAAGCGGTCTTTGGATATTTTAATTGAATTAGGAGTGAAGCGGTTGCTGACTTCTGGTTTAGGTTCAAACGTTGAACGTGGCATGGAAAATTTAAAAGGAATGATGGAGTATGCTGATGGTAGAATTGAAATTATGGCCGGAGGAGGTGTGAACTTGAATAATATTTCAAAAATTGCAGAAGAAGTAAAACCAGACGCCATTCATTTTTCAGGAACGCAAAAGTTTCTTTTGGATGAGAATTCAATGTTTTCAGAAACAATTCTAAAAATGAATAAAATCAAAGTCCGAAAATTGCATGCAGCCGTATCCTAAATACGATCTAATACATATTGAACTAGTTGAATCATTTCGTTGTTATATCCAGAAGAAAACTCTTTGTTAGGACGATTAGCAATACCCAGGCAGATTGTTGCACAATCGTGACCTAACGCTTTCCCCAACGCAAACAGTGCTGAGCTTTCCATTTCGAAATTGATGATTCTGTCTGACCCTGAGTTAAACGCGGTTAATTGTTCGTTAATTCCAGCGACTTTATTTTTCAATCGTAGTTGTCTTCCTTGAGGACCGTAGAATCCACTTGATGTAACCGTAATTCCGCTTGTCGTTTTGTCAGATTCTAATTTATCTTTTAATGATTTTGAAGCTTCGACTAAATATGGCTTAATCATTTCTGGTAGGTCAACTTGACTTAATATAGCGTCTTTTAATCGTTCCTCTTCTTTTGTAAATGGAATGTCATAAAAATGCGCAACATTATCCAGTCCAAAAGCATGAGTTGAGAGTATATATGAGTGCACAGGCACTTCAGATTGAAGTATTCCACATGTACCTATACGAACCAAATCAAGTGACTTAAAATTTGATTTATCTGAACGTGATTCTAAATCAATATTAAACAATGCATCTAACTCACTGATTGTAATGTCTATGTTATCTGTTCCAATACCTGTGGATAATGCAGAGATTCGTTTTCCATTGTACATTCCTGTTTTACATACAAATTCACGGTGTTGCGAAGCGTGTTCAATAGAATCGAATAAGGATGCTACTAAATCTACGCGGTCTTGGTCTCCAACAAGTATAATTTTGTCAGAAATATTCTCAGGAGAAAAACCCAAGTGATAAACGTTGCCTTTTTTGTCAAGGACTAATTCTGTAGCTGGATATTGCATGTTTAATAATTTGACTTCCTGTAAAAATAACCTTTTACATCAGAACATAAAAAAAGCGTCACCAAAAGATGACGCTCCAATATTTTAATCGCAATGATTTATTGACCAATACTTCCAAATACCTTTTGAAGGATATCAGTAACACGAGCCATTGGGTCTTTTCTAATTTTATTTTCCTCTTGTTCAACCATATGAAATAAACCTTGAATAGCACGTTCCGTTACATATTGATTTAAATCAGGATTTAACTTCTCGCCTCCGGTAAAAGTCATAGCTGAATTATACTTTGTAATGATTGGATTCCAGTAATCCGTTAATTTCACTTTTGAAATTGCAGCTTCCACCTTTGGGGTAAAAGCAGCGATTAATGCTGCAGTTGTGTTGTCTTGTAAAAATTTAGTTGCAGCACCATCTCCACCATTTAAAATAGAAAATCCATCTTGGATACTCATATTAAGGATGGCATCTTTAAAAATTGGCAAGGCTTCTTTTGTTGCCTCCTCAGCTGCTCTGTTCAAAGTTGTTTCAAATTTTTCAACTTGCCCATCTAATCCCCAATCCAATGCTTTTTGCTTCACTTTAATTGCTTCTTCCGGGAATGGCAGCGCGATGTCACTGTTTTTTAGAAATCCATCAGTTACTGAAGTTAAACTTACTGAGTTTGTAATACCAACAGTTAGCGCTTCTTTTAACCCAGAGATTACCTCACCATTTGAAAGTGCTGGTGTTGAAGTATTTCCTGTATTGTCTGTCGTTAAAACTCCTGCAGCTTCTTCTAGAACATCACAAGAAGTTAATGTTAAAGCGGCGAGTATTGTAAAAGGGATAAATATTTTCTTCATTTCAATTATTTTAGTTCAAACTTAATAAGTATTTCGTTTTTTAAGCAAATTCAATGCCAATATAAATAAAAAAGGGAGAGCAATAGCCCTCCCTAATTTCAGCGTAGTTGTAGTGTATTATCTTAGAATCGACACAGAACCTGTGAAGACTTTTTTATCATCATTGTAAGGGTTTTTCACTTTTGCTGTCCAAGCATATGCTCCCGCTTGAACCACTTTTCCGTTGAAGGTACCATCCCATCCTACATTTGGATCGTGACTTTCCCATATAACTTGACCCCATCTATTGAATATCAATAATTCATAACCATAAACATCAATCCCTTTAATTTCCGGTTTCCATAATTGATTGAATTCATCTCCATCAGGAGTAAAGGCATTTGGTGCGAAGAAAAGTATATCATCTACAACATTCATTTGATATGTAATTGTGTCAACACACCCTCTTTCAGTCGTAACAACTAGGGTTACAGGATACACTCCCGCTTCTTCAGGGAAAACAAATACAGGATCTGCAGAGCTACTGTATGTAGGATTTGAAAATGGACTTGACCATTGCCAATCAACAACATCTACAGAAGATTTGTTTTGCATATATACGGTTGTTTCAAAAATCGTAGCTGGATTATTTGAGAAGTTGAAATCAGCTGTTGGTGAAGGTTTAACTTCAATGAAATTTTCTAAAGTATCTGTATATACACATCCATAAATCGAAGTTGTTGTCATTATTATTGTACGGAAACCAGTCAAGTCGTAGTAATGCGAAGTAGGATCATTTCCATTGACAATCGCATTTGATGTTGCAAAATCACCGAACTCCCAGAAAGTTGTTGCGATTTCTGCACCATTCGTAGAAGTATTTTCGAAATAGAATGTATCAGGAACACATTTTTCGTAAGCATCTGCAATAGCTCTTGGCTCAATTGGTGTTGGGAAAGTAATCATTGTACATCGTTGATCTGTTGGTGAACCACAAAGTTCAGACATTTCAACACAATATTCTGTTTGTGTTACATCTGGATCAACTGTAATTTGAGTTCCAGTTCCAATTTGAGTTCCATTTTCAAACCAAGTATATGTATATGCTGTTGAACCACCACTTCCAGATACAGATAAAGTAATATCATCTTCTGGACAAATTTGAGTGTCTGGTGTTAATTGATCAATTGATAACGATTGAGGCTCATTGAGTGCTCCACTGATCGTTATTACACATCCATTTGCATCCGTAACAGTTACCGTGTGAGGTCCTGCATAAAGATCATTAGCCATGTTTGCTGTACTTGTCGAATTGTCCCAAGAATATGTGTATGGTGGTGTACCTTGATTAACTGTTACTTCGATCATTCCATTATTCGAACTGTTACAAGTAACATCTGATTGAGCAGAAATTACTCCTACCATTCCTGGAATTTCTGATACTACGACGTCTACTACACCAAAACACCCAATGTCTGAAGTAATTGTACAACTATAGTTGCCCGCTGTTAATCCAGTTGCAGTTTGTGTTGTTTGCATCATTGGGTCATTCCATTGATATGTCACGTTTCCTAATGCAGGAACCATTTCAGCATATGCTGTTCCATCATTTCCACCAGGACAAGATACAAGTGTTGTTGAACCTGAGAAAACTGCTGGAGTGTCACCTACAGTCACGTTCGCAACAGACGTACAACCTTGTGAGTCTGTCATTTGAACTTGGTATGTTCCGGCAAAAACTCCATTTACTGTTTGCGTTGTCGCACCGCCAAGTGTAGGCCATAAATAAGTGTATGGTGCTACTCCTGCCAATGGATTTGCTGTTACAGTTCCTAGTCCTGAAGAACAAATGTCATCTGTCATTGAAGCTGAAACGGCCGAACTCGTCGTTGTAATAAATGTAGTATCTGATGCTGAACCAACGCTATTATTACATGAGGCACTCGAAACAGATAAGAAATAACCAGTAGTTCCTGGAGGAGGATTTGTTACTACCAATACTCCGTTGTTATAAGGAAATGTCTGTCCCAATGTGTTTTCCCATTCATAAGTCGAATTAGGACTTAATAACATCCAGTATGGGATGTTTGAAATTGTATAATTGTTCGTTGCAACAGGCGAGTCAGGAGTCCAAATTTTTGCTTCCTGAAAAGCAGTCCATTGCGTGTTATTTCTTCCTGGTGTAATGTGTGCGATTGTACCCGGTGCATTTTGAGAACCTTGAATTGCCAATCCTCCGTTCCATGTAGGCGAAACAGTTTTGTTTGCAAGGTGACATTCAAAAGAATTACTTGTCTCATTTAAGATGATTCCCATGTATGTACAAAAACCAGCTGGACCGAATGCGTTAATATCTTTGTAGACAATAATCATACGTCTGTTTGGTGCAGTCCCCATTGTTTGGTAAAAAATCTCACCATTTGGAGAAGCGAAGGCACTTGGGTTCATATCATGATATGCAGGCATTATCGCATTTAAACCATCATCAAATCCTGGATTAGGTAATGTACCTACACCACCTAAAGCCCATGGACAATATCCATTGGCTTCGGTAAGATCAAAAGAAATAACTCCATTCGATCCAATGACACATTGCGTATAATCATTACCATAAAAATTAAAGGTAAAACCAATTGGTACAGCAGCACTATATGAATCATCTGATAAGTTCACATAAGTTGGGTTATTCAATAAAATTGAATTCGAACCTCCTGGTGACCCTCCACCACAATTTTCTATGTTAACTGGTGTGCCTAAACACACTGTAACATCTGTGCCTAAACAAATATTACCAGGTGCTTGTGATAACGCAAGACTAGGGATGAATGCAATAAGAATAGCGAACAGTTGGTATATTTTGAAATTTTTCATTCGTTGTATTAATTTCTATTTGTCAGTTAGACGCAATTACAAATAATAAGTTGCCACCGGTTTTGAAAAAAAAAATGAATTTTTCTCATAAAATTCAATAAGAAAATGATGAAGTTTGAAAATATTCATTGATAGTTGTGATTTGGTAATTGAGAAGTGCGATTTTAAGACTCCAATGATTCATGATTTAATATGAAATTAATTTCAAAAAATATTTACATTTGCTTTATAGAAACAAACCTTTAATTAAGATGTCAAATAAATATCAAGCTGAAATTGATGCTTTCATGGAAAAAGTGAAAGCTACTAATGGGCACGAAACTGAGTTTTTACAAGCTGTACATGAAGTAGCAGAAGCTGTAATTCCTGTAATTGAAACGACTCCAAAGTATAAGGAGGCTAAAATTCTTGACCGAATGGTTGAACCAGAGCGCACTATAATGTTTAGAGTTCCTTGGATTGACGATAAAGGTGAAGTTCAAGTAAATAGAGGTTACCGTGTTGAGTTTAACTCTGCAATTGGACCATACAAAGGAGGATTGAGATTTCACCCTTCTGTAAACTTATCAATTCTGAAGTTTTTAGGATTTGAACAAGTATTTAAAAATTCACTTACTACATTACCAATGGGTGGTGGTAAAGGTGGTTCTGATTTTGATCCAAAAGGGAAGTCTGATAATGAAGTGATGAAGTTCTGTCAATCTTTCATGACTGAGCTTTCTCGTCATATTGGTGCAAACACGGATGTTCCTGCTGGAGATATCGGTGTTGGAGGTCGTGAGATCGGATACATGTTTGGACAATATAAAAGAATACGTAACGAATTCGTTGGAGTTTTAACCGGAAAAGGTTTAAACTGGGGAGGATCTTTGATTCGTCCAGAAGCGACTGGTTATGGAACGGTATATTTTGCGAAAGAAATGTTGGCAACTAAAAATGATTCTTTCAAAGGAAAAGAAGTTGTAATTTCTGGTTCTGGAAACGTAGCGCAATATGCTTTAGAGAAAGTAATCCATTTGGGAGGAAAGGTTTTAACTGTTTCTGATTCTTCTGGGTATGTATACGCTCCTCGTGGATTCCATTCTGAACATTTAGAGTTCTTGAAAGAATTGAAAAACGTAAGAAGAGGTCGAGTTAAAGAAATTGCTGATGAGTTCGATGGTTTTGAATTCGTTGCTGGTAAACGTCCTTGGGAAATAAAAGCGGATGTAGCTCTTCCTTGTGCTACTCAAAATGAATTGAATGGTGACGAAGCTGCTATGTTAGTTGCTAATGGAGTTATTTGTGTAGCTGAAGGTGCTAACATGCCAAGTACACCAGAAGCGATCGAAACATTCCAAGCTGCAGGTGTTCTTTTCTCTCCAGGGAAAGCTTCTAATGCTGGTGGTGTTGCAACTTCTGGTTTAGAGATGTCTCAAAACTCATTGAGATTTAACTGGACTAGAGAAGAAGTTGATGAAAAGTTACACGGTATTATGGTTTCAATCCATGAGGCATGTGTGAAATATGGTAAAAACGAAGATGGAACTGTAGATTACGTGAAAGGAGCAAATATTGCTGGTTTTGTGAAAGTTGCAGATTCTATGATTGATCAAGGGATCGTTTAATCTCGATTCATAATTTTTTTTAAGGTCACCATTTCAATAATGGTGACCTTTTTTTATGGATTTTTTTTAACGCTAATGGACGCATTTTGTTAGATTTGTTCAACACTTAAAAGGGACTATGGAAGTTGCAGATAAAAGAACAATAGAGTACAACCGTAAAGGATTTGAAGATCAAGAGTTACTAGATATTTATAAACGTCTTCTACGACCGCGCTTGATTGAAGAGAAAATGATGATTCTTTTGCGTCAAGGGAAAATTTCGAAATGGTTCTCAGGTTGGGGACAAGAAGCAATATCTGTTGGTTCGGCTTATGCAATGAAAAGGGATGAATATATTTTTCCAATGCATAGAAACTTAGGTGTTTTTACAACAAGAGATATTCCTTTGAATCGATTGTTTGCACAGTTTCAAGGGAAAATGTCCGGTTTTACTAAAGGTAGAGATCGTTCTTTTCATTTTGGTACTCAAGAATACAATATTGTTGGAATGATTTCTCATTTAGGACCTCAAATGGCTTTAGCCGGTGGAGTAGGTCTTGCATCTAAGATTCGTGATGAGAAAAAAGCAACAATTGTATTTACTGGTGACGGTGGCGCAAGTGAAGGGGATTTTCATGAAGCATTAAATGTTGCTTCCGTATGGGATTTACCAGTGATTTTTGCAATCGAAAACAATTGTTGGGGGTTGTCTACGCCGTCTGTTGAACAGTTTAAATGTGAACAGTTTATAGATAAAGGAATTGGATATGGCATGAAGGCAGTCCAAGTGAATGGGAATAATATATTAGAAGTTATCTCAACTGTGCGCGAATTGGCGGAGGAAATGAGAGTTGATCCAAAACCAGTTTTACTCGAGTTTATGACATTCAGAATGAGAGGCCATGAAGAAGCTTCGGGGACTAAATATTATCCGGAAGGAATTCAAGAGGAATGGGAACAGTTTGATCCTCTAACAAATTATACTGCTTTTCTAAAAGCTGAAGGTGTTCTAAGCGATGAGGTTGAAGAATCATACAGAAATGAGATTAAGAAAGAAATTCAAGACGGTTTAGATATTGCTTACGCTGAGGAGGATATTGTTCCTGATATGGATGAAGAATTGAAGGACCTATATGCAGAGCATAATCAGGTGGTTCAAGTGGCGAATGGAACGAAATCTGAACGACGTTTCGTAGATGCGTTGCAAGATGGTTTACGCCAATCTATGGAGAAATATAACGACCTAATTATTATGGGACAAGATGTCGCAGAATATGGAGGTGTATTTAAAATTACAGAAGGTTTTGTCGAGCAATTTGGAAAAGATAGAGTTAGAAATACTCCAATTTGTGAGTCTGCGATTGTTGGTGCAGGATTAGGTCTTTCTATCGCTGGTATGAAAGCGGTGGTTGAAATGCAATTCGCTGATTTTGTAACGTGCGGATTTAATCAAATTATAAATAACCTGGCAAAAATGCATTGGCGTTGGGGACAAAACGCAGATGTTGTTGTGCGCATGCCAACTGGTGCAGGTGCAGCGGCAGGACCGTTCCATTCTCAAAGTAATGAGGCTTGGTTCTTTCACACTCCTGGTTTGAAGATTGTTTATCCTTCTAGTCCATTCGAGGCTAAAGGTTTGTTAGCGGCTGCAATTGAAGATCCAAATCCAGTTTTGGTTTTTGAACATAAGTTTTTATACAGAAGTATCCGAGAAGATATTCCAGATGATTACTACACGGTTGAAATTGGAAAGGCAAACACAGTATCTTCAGGGGATGACTTGACAATTATCACATATGGTCTTGGCGTGCACTGGGCGAAAGAGTATGCCGAAAAGCATTCAGATTTAAGTGTCGAAATTCTTGACTTAAGAACATTATTACCACTTGATACCGAAGCGATATACGAAGCAGTCCGAAAAACGGGGCGTGTAGTTGTGTTGCACGAAGACTGTATGACTGGTGGAATTGGTGGGGAAATCGTTGCACTTATCTCAGAAAATTGTTTCCAATATTTAGATGCTCCTGTAAAAAGGGTTGCGTCTATGGATACTCCAGTGCCGTTCGTTGCTCAATTAGAACAACAATTCTTACCTAAAGATAGGTTAGATGAAGTCATCGATGAAGTCATGAAATTCTAAACTCAAATAATTAATACAAAAAAAAGCCTCTGAATTTTCAGAGGCTTTTTTTTGTATTAAATCTTTTTAATCTTTAATTACGTTGTAACCAGGGTATTTTTTCGAATCAAAAACAAATTTCGAATCTGCGATTGCTGCGTCTGGAGTGAACTTTGTCAGACTATATGTCATGGTAGTTCCATCTTTCATTTTCATCGTTACTTTCTTCAATTCGTTTTTATCTTTAGAAATGTAAAGAATAATTGTATGATAATCTGCAGTGCCTGCACTCTTTGGGTATAAGTAAATAACGTGCGTTGCCTCACCATTCAATGTGATTTCTTTACTGTATTTGTTTTTAAATCCAGAC
>Ga0193954_1001118_pt1 | contig 14053 bp, 11 predicted proteins | sample BB_5_MG_FD_140340 | JGI IMG/M metagenome (GOLD analysis project Ga0193954, IMG submission 140340) | Microbial mat bacterial communities from the Broadkill River, Lewes, Delaware, United States - BB_5_MG | ecosystem: Environmental > Aquatic > Freshwater > River > Microbial mats | place: USA...
CTCGGCTGTCCATCTCGGCGGACGTCAAGGGTTCGGCGCAGACCAGTGAGGTCTTGATCGAGGTGGCCTGCCCCGGCTGCGCTCAGATCACGGTGCAGTCGCCCGTGCACAACAGCGGAGCGCCCGGCCTCAGCTTGCCGCTATTGAGTGGCGCCATCAGTCCCGCTCCGCCGCTGGCCACATGGCGGGTCTTCTCGAGCAACCAGGATGTGCTCGATGGGCCGCTGCCGGTGGGGTCCGAAGGGCAATTCTCACTGACCGGGATCCCGCTCTTTTCGGGCAATAACCGCGTCGAGGTCGTGGTCTCCGGGGTGGGCCAGGGCTTTGGTGAGGCGCGCTGCTCGACCACCGTGGTCTCCGCCTCGGCCCGCGAGCGTGGGCTTCGCGCGCTGCTGAACTGGGATGGCTCCAGCAGCGACTTGGACCTTCATCTGATCGGGCCGGGCGCAGTCTACGGCGATCCCATGAATACGCTGGCGCCGCGCAGCCTCTATCCCGTCTTCGGCGGGGAGGTGCAGGATGACTTCGACGGCCTGGGCCCCGAGCTGCTCACGCTATCGTCCCTGCCGGATGGCGTCTTTGGGCTGATCGTGGAGGCGGTGAGTGATGGCGACGACGCGGGCAGCAACGCGACCCTACGTGTACTCAATAACGGGCGCACCCTCACTGCGGGTCCGATTGGGCCCAAGCACCTGTCCGCAGAGCGCGCCGAAATGTGGGTCGTTGGCAGCCTGACCGTCATTGCCGGGGAGGCGAGCTTTCTGCCTGTGAATGAGTTGCTGCCCATAAGCGCTCCCCCCACCCGTCCGCCCGCCGACTGGCCGATGTTGTACTAGCTAAACGCCGTCGGGCTTCGCTACTGAGCAGGGGTGAGCGATCAGATCTTATTGTGCGGCCTGGAGGTATTCGCCCCCATCGGGGTCTACGAGCATGAGCGCGGCATCGAGCAGCGGCTCATCTTCGACGTCACCGCAGACTTCGACGTCGCCAAGGCCGGACACTCCGATGATCTGGCCGACACCCTGGACTACGACCGCATGGCCGCCATTTGCCGCGAGGTGGCCACAAGCCGCCACCATGAGCTGATCGAGGTCCTCGCGGAGCAGGTCGCGGCCCGGGTGCTCGCCGAGCTGGGCGTCACAGGCGTACAGGTCCAGGTCAGCAAGCCAGGGGCCGTGCCGGACGCACAGACGGTCGCGGTCCGGATCCAGCGCCCACGCCCGGGCACCGAAGCTAGGTGAAACGCGCTCCTACAGGTATCCAATAGCCTACGCGCGTCCGAGGGCGCACATTGTAGGCTGTGCGGCGATCTTGGATCTCAGGCACCGGCTCCTATCTTCCGAGCCGTGTGATGACGAACGAGGAGGTCTCCGCAGGGGCCGAGGGCTGCGATCCGAACTGGATTGTCGAAAAGCTGGGGATCCGCGAGCGACGCATCGCCGCCCTCGACGAGCAAACCTCCGACCTCGCGGTGAAGGCGGCCGTGCAGGCCATCGAGATGGCGGGCATCGAACCGGCCGACCTCGATGGGGTGATCTGCTCGGTGGGAAGCGGGGATGTCCCTGTGCCAGCCACCGCCTGCTTCATCCAGGATAAGTTGGGCATCGCGGCCCATAAGGGCTTCGCCTTCGACATCAAGATGGCCTGCGCGGGCGCGGTGGGCGGCACGATGCTGGCCCGGGGTCTCATCGAGTCGGGCATCGCTGAGCACATCTTGGTGGTCGGGACGCAGATCATCAGCCGTACAACCCTGGACTGGTCCGACCGAAGCATCGCGCCCATCTTTGGCGATGGGGCCGGCGCGGTGATCATGAGCCCGGCTCCAGAACCTGAGCAAGGCATCCTGCAGAGCAAGCTGCGCACAGACGGCTCGCTGACCGGCATCGTCGGACAGACCGTCGGTGGTACTCAGGAGTGGTACTCCAAGGAGGCCCTCGACGAGGGGCGCGTCAAACTCGAGATGGACGGCCGCGCGGTCTGGGACTGCGCGGTGAGAGAGCTGCCTGAGATCATCCGCGAGGTGGTCAAGGCCGGGGGTCATGCGCTGGATGATGTCGACTTTGTGGTGGCCCACCAGGCCAATAAGCGCCTGCTGTCGCATGTATTGGAGCTGACGGGCATCCCGCTGTCCAAGACCTATACAAACATCGAGCACTACGGAAATACCGTGGCCGCGAGCGCCTTCGTGGCTCTCGATGAGTGTGTACGCCAAGGCAAGGTGAAGCGTGGTGATCTGATCGTCATGGTGGCCATCGGGGCTGGCATGATCTGGGGGGCTCACCTCATTCGGTGGTGAGCGGGGAATTAGAAGCTATGAACGTCGTGCAGCCTGCACCCCGCCCGAAGATCGAGACCGCCATTACGCGGCTCTTTGGCATTGAGTACCCGATTATTCAGGGGGCCATGGCCTGGCTGAGCGAGGCTGAGTTGGTCGCGGCGGTCTGTAATGAGGGCGGCCTGGGTGTGCTCGGCGCTTCAATCATGTCCGTGGAAGAGTTCGAGCCCCACGTGGTGCGTACGAAGGAGCTCACCGATCGTCCCTTCGGAGTGAACTTTCCGCTCGTGCTCGGCGACTATCGTGAGCACCTCGAGATGGTGCTCAGCCATGGCGTGCGCATCATCTTCATGTCGGCCGGCTCCCCGAAGGTACTCACCCCCCGTATCAAAGAGGCGGGCGCGGTCTGTGTGCACGTGGTGCCCAACCTAAAGTTGGCCGCCAGCGCCGTGAAGCATGGGGTCGACGCGATCGTGCTCGAAAGTTATGAGGCGGGCGGGCACGTGGCCTCGGATGGTATTTCGGCCATCACGAATATCCCGATGGTGGCCCGAAATATTCAGGTCCCGCTGATTGCGGCCGGCGGCATCGTGGATGGCCACGGTATGGCCGCCGCCATGTGCCTCGGCGCGGACGCGATTCAGATGGGTACCCGCTTTTTGGCCACCCAGGAGAGCAACGCGCCAGCCCTGTACCAAAAACTCCTGCTGGAGGCCGAAGAGGCTGACATCCCAGTGCACTCAAAGAAGTTTCACGCGGGTAGGGCGCTGCGCTCTCCGGTGATTAATAAGGTCCTCAAGATGGAGCACGACGATGTTCCTATCGAGGAGGTGCGGGCCTATATCGGGCGCGGTCGGGCTCAAAAGGCGGCCCACCACTCCAACTTTGAAGAGGGCATTTTCTATGCCGGCGCGGGCGCCGCGTTGGTGGACGATATCGTCAGCGTGAAGGAACTCTTCGATGAGTTCCTAGCCCAGTATGCGGACGCCGTGGGCCGCGCTCTTGGGGTGATGCAGCCCAGTCAGCGTCGCACCACCAGTGGGGTTGGGCTCGCCCAACCCATCGCCAAGTAAGCAGACTATCGCGCGCCGCCGTCGACGCCGATCACCTGGCCCGTAATATAGCCGGCCTGCTCGCTGACGAGGTGCTGCACCAGCCCCGCGACCTCATGTCTGGTGCCCGCGCGCCGACTCGGCACCGACTTGAGAGCCCGCTCCCGGATCGGCTCAGGCAGGCGCTCGAAGGCGCCCGCATCAATGAAACCTGGGTTGACGACATTACTGGTGATGCCGTGGCGGGCATACTCGCGGGCGACGGTCGCGGACAGCCCGCTGAGCGCTGCCTTGGCAGTCGCGTAGGCCACGCGCCCTGGCTCGCCCCGGCTCGCGAGGGAGCCGATGAAGACCACGCGGCCAAAGCCCGCCTCCTGCATGAACGGCAGGCAGGCCTGAGTGACGTGAAAGGGACCATTGAGGTTGGTCTTGAGATCCTCGGCCCACTGCTCGGCGGGCACCTCGTGGGTCTTCAGCGGCGTACGACCCCCGCGAAAGGCGTTATTGATGAGCACGGTGGGCGGCCCGTGCGCCTCCGCGAAGGCGTGCACGGCCTCGCGCACCGCACCATCGTCCGCGATGTCCGCGGCGCCCGCCCACGCTTGGACCCCCAGGGCTCGCAGCTGCGCGCAGGCCTCATCGGCGGCGGCCTGGTCTCGCTGGTACAGCAACCCAATGGTGTGTCCGGACCCGGCCAGGGTCTGGGCGATGGCGAGGCCGATGCCTCGGGTGCCGCCAGTAATCAGGGCCACGCGCGCAGTCATGCCTTGGATGAACCTCGGGCAACTGCGGGGGTCAAGGGGGTCCCGTGAGACGGGGGGCCATGGTAGCGAATGGCTGTGCGCTGCCTTGGCCTCGTGATTGTCGCAACCCTGGTCACCCTGCCCGGATGCAAGCTGTTGGGCGGGGCCTCGGGCACCGGTACGTCCAGCGGCGCGAAGGCTAACTCCGGAAGCTGCCCCGAGGCCTCCGGGGAGCGCGCCTCCCTCGTCGCGGTGCCCTTCATGCTTCGCACCGCCATCCAGGAGTCCGCTAAGTCTGGCCTGGTGCCCGTGCGCTTCAACAAGGCCGGTTGCGGGGCTGAACTTGAGGTCGTGCAGAATTGCCAGGTGCAGGGGCGCTATGTGTGGCGAGGCAAACAGAGCGCGCGCGCCGTCGTCATGCGCACCCTTCCTCAGTTGCAATCCCGGTTGACCCTCTCGGCGTCCGCCCTTCAAGAGCGGCTCAAAGCCAGCGGCGCGCTGCGGGTCGAGGAGCAAGTCGCCGGCGCCTTCAAGGCCGCCAAGGGCTCACACTACGACCGCTCGCGGCTGCGGGGCACGGGGTGCAGCCGGGCCACGCATGTGCTCAGCGCTATCGAGGTCGGCGGCTACTCTGTCATCTCGGGCCCAGCCGCGACCCTCGACGGCCTGCAGGACGGATTTGCTGGTCTGCCCAAGTCGGCCAAGGGCCTGAGCGAGGTCAGCCGCGCCGGTGACGCCAAGTCCTGCCATCGCTCATCAAGAGGCGCCGCACCTCGGGGCTGCGATCAGCCTCTGGCGGTGCGGTTGGCCCGGATTCAGGCCGCCGATGAGACCAGGGACGAGACGCCCATGGTGCTGATCTCGGCCGGCCCGAGCAAGGACCCGCCCCAGGCGCAGGCTCAGGTCGCAGAGTTCTCCATCGATCGGCATGAGGTCACCACAGAGCAGTACGCGCGCTGCGTTCAGGACAGAAAGTGCGCCCCCGCCCACGATGGGCCGGGCTGCAATCGAGGCAAGCTGGGACGCGAGTCGCATCCCATCAACTGTGTGCGCTTCACGGACGCTCAAACGTACTGCAAGTGGGCTGGCAAACGCCTGCCCAGCCAAGCGGAGTGGGCCCGAGCGGCTCGCGGGACCAGCGCCTCAAGCTACCCCTGGGGCAGCGCCTGGCCGCCGCCGGCTGGAGCAGGGAACTTCGCGGACCGCAGCGCCCAGGACGCTCACCCCAACTGGGCGAAGGCCCCCGGATACGACGACGGCTACGCGACCAGCGCGCCTGTGGGCAGCTTCAGCGGTGGCTGCTCCCCCGAGGGCCTTCACGACGTCGCGGGCAATGTGGCCGAGTGGACCTCCGATCCCTTCGTGGTGCCGGGCCGGCGCCGCTCCCGTCGGGCTCCCGGCGCGCGTGTGGTCCGCGGCTCGTCCTTTGGACATGGCCGGGCCGACCAGGTGCGGCTGGGGCGGGTGACCGGCTACCTAGAGGCCACGCGCAGCCAGCACATCGGCTTTCGCTGCGCGCTCACTGGGCCCGACGCTTCCGAAACGCGATGACGCCTCGGTGGGTGAGCCAGTAGGCCGGGACCCCCAGCACCACGCCCACCAATAGGCTGCCGAGCCAAAGCTCTGCGCCCATGGCCATGAAGGCATCCAAGGCGGCGCTCCAAAAGGTGGGGCTGAAGATCCGCTCCCATAGCGGCTGGTCTTGCCCGGGCACGCCAACCACGGCCTCCAAGATCTTCTCCGTAGCCGCCTTATCGACCGTGCCGCCGCCCATCATAAACCGACCGATGCGCCAGTTTGTGTAATACAGCGGCACGGCGGTCACGGGGTTGGACAGCCAAACCGGCAAGATGCCCGAGATCTTGTTCGCGCCGAGCAGGGTGGCGATCGCCACGTAGATCAGCATTTGTAGGCCGATCGTAGGCGTGGCCCCGACAATGAAGCCCAGCAGCACGCCAAAGGCGATGCGATGGGGCGTATCGTCCAAATGCAGAATGTTGTGCACCACGAGGTGCTTGACCTTGGGCCACAGACCCGGCGGCAGGGCCTGCAGGTCGGGGCCGTCGGCCGAGGGCGGGGCCGCCGGCGGCGCGGACGGCGTCTTGGGCTGCACGTCTTGCATCCGGTACCGTCTTTGGGGGTTAGCTGGAGTGTCGCACCCCATCAAGTCCCAGTAGGCTTACAACGGCCGGGCGCCTCGTTTTGCTCCCCGAGGCGGGGCCAAACCCGTCGGATCGTCACGCGCCAGTCACTTGCAAGAGAGACTGCAGCTGCTGGATTCTCTGCAGCCGTGTATTCGTGAGGTGGCCGCACAAAGCCCAATTTTGGGCCGTTGCACCCCGCGGGGGTGCCCCCATCCTGTTGTCACGGTGTGGTAGTCTGCGCCGTCTTCTCTTGGGAACGACCGACTGATGTTTGCTGAGCGCAAAGTGATCCCGCTGCACACGCGGGTCTCGACGGGCGAAGCCGAAGCACCGGCCTTTGGTGCCAATGAACCCGACATGAACCTGCGGGTGCTCTGGGGCCTGGCGCAGTGGGTGCGGGACCACCTCGGTCATGAGGTGCTCAAGGAGATCTGCGAGTCCGTCGACATCCCGGAGTCGCAGCTGGACGGCAAGAGCCACTGGGTCTCCCACGATCGTTTCGAGGCATTTTTGGCCGCCTGCCGCGCCCTGATGGACTCGGATGAGGCCTTCGAAGAGGCCTGCACCCATCGCTTGCCCGAGGCCTATGGCCCCTTCCGATTTGCGCTTTGGGCGGTGTCGCCCCGGCTGATGTACGTGCAGGCCGCCAAGAACATGCACATGGTCTCCAGCATCTCGAAGGTGGCGGTGCTGGAGCAGCACGACAACTACCTTCGTGCTCGCTACGATACCAAGCGCACCGAGAGCCCGCTGATGAGCCTGTCTCGGGAGGCCCAAACACGGGCCATCCCGACGCTCTGGGGGCTGCCGAAAGCTCAGTTGCGCGTGCTCTCTCGCGATGAGCAGGGTCGCTGCGAGTACGATGTGCGTTGGCCGGTCAAGCCCGGCTGGCTGCCCACGCTCTTCGGCGCCGCCTTCGGTGTGGCCGTCGCGCTCTTTGTGGGGTTGGGCTGGCTGCCCTCGGGGCCGGTGGCGTTGGCTTTGTTGCCGCTGCTAGGCGCGGCTGCGGGGCACATCTTTGACCTGCACCGTACCAACCGCCTGAACCGCACCTACGGGCAGTCCCAAAACGACGCCCTGCAGGAGCTCGCCAGTGAGGCCGTGACGGCCCACCGCGAGATCTTTGAACTCAGCCAGCGCCAACAGGCCTGGGTGCAACTCATGGAGGAGCAGGTCACCGACCGTACGGCTGCCTTGCAGGGGGTATTGGATCGGTTGGGCAAACAGCAGGAGGACCGGCATGACCGCTTGCGCGGGGTGTCCCATGACCTCAAGAGTCCCCTGCAGGTGATTACATCCACGGTAGACCTCCTGCGCTCCGACCAAGAGGTGACGCCTCAACGTGAGGTGGCGATCAAGGAGCTGGAAAAGTCCGCCGCCAACATGAAGGTCTACCTCGACCAACTCTTGACCACCGTCACCGCCGATACCCGCTTCGTATTCGGCGCTCCGGTGGAGGTCGAGGCAGACGAACTGACGGATACCTTGCGTCGTCGTCTCAAGGCCTTTGTGCACGACTCCTCGGTACGGGCCAGCGTCTTCAGCACTCGTGAGGCGCCCGAGACGCTGGTCGTGAACCGCATCGTCCTAGACCGGGTGCTCGACAACCTGCTGACCAACGCCACCAAGTATACGACCCGGGGCTCCATCCTCGTCGAGGTGGGCGGCACGCCGGGTTATCTGACGATCAAGGTCTCAGATACGGGGCGCGGCATCGATGAAGAGAAGCTGCAGGCCATCTTTGTGCCGGGCGGCTCCGACGCTGATACGCGCGCGCCGCGCAGCTATGGCCTCGGTTTGTCCATCGTCTTGCGTTTGATGCACGAGATTGGTGGGCGGCTTGAGGTCATGTCCCGAGCCGGCGAGGGCACCACCTTTTGGGCGCACTTTCCGCGCACCCCTCCGGTGGATGATCCTGGCCAGCAGTTGCCGGCGGATGCGCCCTATGCGGCCTTGCTTGAGCGTGTTGTGACGATTCGGAGGAACTGATCGTGAGCGCGGACAGCTCCGAGGTGGACGCGATCGAGCCGGGGCGTCGGGTCATCGACATCTTCCTGCGCTACCTCGTCGCCGAAGAGGCGACGGTGGTCTTCGGGATTCCGGGAGGTCTGCTGCACCCCTTCTTCGAGGCTGTTGAGGCGCGGGATGACTTTCGCCTGGTGGTGAGCAAGCACGAACAGGGCGCGGCCTTCATGGCCGACGGATATGCGCGGGCCGGTGGGCGGCTGGGCATCTGTGCCGGCACCTCGGGCCCTGGGGCCACGAATTTGCTGACCGGTGTGGCCTGCGCCTTTGCCGATGGCATCCCGATGCTGGTCGTCACCGGGCAGGCGGCCAGCCATGCCCTGGGCAAGGGGGCCGCCCAAGAGACCAACCGTGAGGACATGGACATCGTCGCCATGTTCCGCCCCGTGACGAAGTACAGCACCATGGTGACCACTGCGGAGAGCCTGCCGCATCACCTTAGACGGGCCCTACGCCAGGCGCTCACGGGGCGCATGGGTCCCGTGCATCTCAATGTGCCGGTCGACCTTTGGCAGGAGAGCATCGTCGAGCAGGACTGGTTCACGCCCAGCACCTACCGGCCCAATACCACCACCTTCGATCGCTTTGCGGTGCGCGACGCGGCCGAGCGCCTGCTGGCGGCCGAGTATCCAGTGATCCTGGCGGGCTCTGGTATTCGCTTGTCGGGCGCGGCGGGGCACCTGATGAGCCTGGCCGAGATGCTGCCCGCGCGGGTCGCCACCACCCCCCGAGGTAAAGGCATCTTCCCTGAGGATAACGACCTGTCGTTGGGGGTGCTGGGTTTTGCAGGCCATCCTGCGGCGCGGGAGACGGTGCTCGGTGCGGATACGGATGTTCTGCTCACGGTGGGCGCGGCGCTCAATGAGACGACCACGTTCAACTGGAGCGTGAACATGAAACCTTCCCAGTCCCTGCTGCAGCTGGACATCGATGCGGACCGCATTGGCCGCAACTATCCGGTGGATGTGGCCTTAGTGGGGGATGCGCAGGCCATCCTGGTCGAGTTGGTCTACCACCTGCATCGGCTGATCCGTGATCGGCATGAACCGCGTTCCAAGTGGGACCAGGTCAAGCCCATGGTGCGTGGGCACGCCCGCCACGATGCCGCTGATCTTCGGGTGGCGGAGCAGACCCCCGTCACGCCTCAGCGTTGGCGCGCCGAACTGCAAGAGATCTTGCCCAAGGATGCCATCGTCTTTTCAGACATCGGCGGGCACATGCTCTTCAATATTCACCACCTGACCATTGGCGCAAAGCAGAGCTTCTTGCTCAACCTCGGCTTCGGCTCCATGGGGCATGGCACCGCGGCGCCCGTGGGTGCAGCCTTTTCAGCCCAAGGGCGGCCCATCTTCGCGATCATCGGCGACGCCTGCTTCGCGATGAATGGCATGGAGTTGCTGACCGCCTACGAGTACGACATCCCCGTGATTTGGATTGTGGAGAATAACCAAATGCACGGCATCACCTGGCATGGCTCGCAGATGGTGGGCAGCCGCACCCCATTGGATGCCGTGCGCTATCGCCGGCCGTTGGACATCGCTGCGATGGCTCGAGCGATGGGCCTCGCCGCGTGGGTGGTGGACCGTCCGGGGCAGATTCAACCTGCGGTGCAAGAGGCGTTGACCTTGGCGGCGCCCGCGGTCATCGAGGTTCGGGCAGATCCGACGATACCCCCGCCCATCGGAGAGCGCGCGCGCTCGGTCGCGGGGTTCATCAAGAAATGAAGAAACCACCGGCACCCTCGGGGCCCGTTGAGGACGGCGGCTGGGCGCAGGAGCTGTCGGCCCACGCGGTCACGCTGCAGGCCAGCCCGCGCCTGTGGGGCTATGACGTTCAAGAGGACCTGGCGAAGAACTATAGCTTTGTGGAGACGGCCTGGCTGGCCATCACGGGCGAGCTGCCGGCCTCAGAGGCGACCACCCAGGCCTTCGAGCTGGTGATGGCCTACCTGGCCCCGGTCACCGTCGCCGAGGCCCCCGCCCACGCTGCAGGATTGACCCGCCTGTGCGGTTCGAATCCGGCCTCGGTCCTGTCCGTAGCCTCCGTGACCCTGTCTCAGCAGGCGCAACATGTATTGCAGAAGCACGAGGCGCTGTGGCCCTTCCTCAACCGCGAGGGACCTTGGCCCCAGCAACTCAGCGTGGGCGATGGGCTCGAGGAGCCTGTGCAGCGCCTCCGCGATGCGCTGCATGCCGTCGGGCATGAAAGCCCGGTCTTTGAGCAGAACCCAGGCTTGGCTACCGCCTGCTTGGCGGTACTCTTCGAGCTGGGTATGGGCACAAAGGAGCAGCTGCTGAGCGTATGGGTGTGGTGCAAGCTGCCCTACGTGATCGCGGAGGCCTTCGCGGTCCGTCCCGGGCGGCTCTTGGAGTACCCGATGGACCTGCCCAAGTATGAGTACGGAGGTCAGGATGACTAGGCGCGTACCTACCTTGAGCACCGCGGTGGCCCGGGCGCGGCACGGTGATAACTCGTTTCGCGGCTATCGCGTGAACGCGCAGCTCTTGGGTGAGGAGTCCATGAGTTCGATGGCGGCGCTGGCGGTGGGTGGGCCTCGCTTGAGGCCCGAAGACATCAAGATCCTCGACGAGCTGGCCGTCGCGGTGACCGTCGCCGATCCCCGGATTTGGCCGCTCAAGGTGACCCGAGTGGCTGGCGCCTACGGCTCCATGTTTGCAGCCTATGCTGCGGGCAATCTGTGCATGGACGGTGCGCTGATGAGCGTCGCCCTTTGTCAGGAGACCGCGCGGCGTCTCAAAGCCCTAGCGCCGCTCGCCGCTGAGCTGGGGGATGATGCCCTGGTACAGCACCTACGTGAGGCTTGGCCCGAACGCCGTCCACCCGGCTTTGGTGTGCCTGGTCGCCCCCGCGACGAGCGGGTCGAGGGGCTGGCGTGCCGTCGGCAGGCCGATAGCAGCGCTCCGCAGCCCTACTTTGATCTCTTTGAGCGGGTCGCGGACCTGATGGCCGAACACCGGGGCTTGCAAGTCAACCTGACGCTCATCTTCGGCGCGATCGCTTTGGACCTAGGTTTTGAGCCTGAGCAGATTGGCGCTTTGGCGTGGTCGACCGCAGAGAATGCCTTCTTGGCGAACGCGGTGGAGGGCGCTCAGCAGGCCCCAGAACTATTGCAATGCTTGCCGAGCAGCACCGTTCGCTACGACGGGCCGCGCCCTAGGCTCAGCCCCCGGGCGCAGCCCTCAAAGAGGGGTGCTGCTGCTGAAGATACGGTCAAACTCGGCCCGATAGGTTTGAGCGACGGTTGAGCTGTTGATCCAAAGACTGTCCTCGTTATTGGCCCAAGCATTCGAAGACCAATTGGGCGTACCGGTCGCGATGCTGGCGGTATCGACGATCAGCAGCTTCGTGTGCAGGTTGCCTTTTCTCATCGGGATGCCGGCCTGCAGCATGGCGGTGACCGCCTCCTCGGTGGAATAGCGGCTGTGCACGAGGCCTCGCACACCAACGCCGCGCTGGTGGGCCTGGATGAGTGCGAGCGCCACATCCATTCGCGTCAATGAAAAGACCGCGAAGTCTACATAGGTGCGCGCGCCGCCGATGGACTGCAAGAGGCTCACGTACCACGAGGGCGCATCCCCCAGAGGGCTCTGAGGTCCAAAGTGCAGGGTATAGGGGCCGCTCTGCAGGGCGGCTTGACGAGCCGTCGGCCCGAAGGTGCCTTCAACAAAGAGGGTGTCGAAGCGTGCCGCATAGGCGTCCACGATCGTGGGGTCCGTGAGCACCCAAGCATCGTTGAAGTCCGTGCAGAACGAGGTCTTGGTCATGTTCGCTGAGCCCACCCATACCTGCTGACCGTCCACCATCCAGAACTTGTGGTGCATGTATCGAGAGCGGGAGTCATCGATGATCGTGACGCGGGGGTCGGACTCGATGTCTCCAAGCGCGCAAGTAAGCTTGCCGGTATCGTCACGGGGGCAGCGATCGTCATCGATGACCAACTGCACGGTGAGGTTGGGGGCCCTGGCGAGCCGCTCAAAGAGCGCGTTGGAGATGCAGCTCCAGTCCACCTCGTAAAGAGCGGCCTGGATGCTGACCTCAGCGCAGGAGATGAGGTTGATGAGCTCGGTCTGCGCGGTGTGCTCACTGGTGAACAGGGGCACGTCGACCTTGGCAGGCGTGCACTGGGCCGGCAGTTGGGGGCACACGCAGCCCAACTCCATGCCTGCGTCCGGACGGCCGGAGCCCGCGTCGAGCGGCTCACCAGCGTCGATACTCCAAGGGCCGCCGTCACTCTCGGTCCGCTCTCCTGCGTCGCTGAAGGTGCGGCGCACGCCCGCGTCGAGCACGTATCCTCCGGGGGGCTGTCGCGGCGAGGTGAGGCTGTCCGGCTCGCAGGCGCTGGCCAGCGTGAGCAGGCCAAGGAGGGTGAGCCGCCACTTCATGACCCTTCGGGCGTACCATGCCCGTCGGGCTGCGTGCTCAACCCAACGTCGGAGGCCGGGCGGCCAAATCCGCCGGCCCCCGGGGTTTCGATCCGTACGCGGGCCCCGGCCATCGCCTCGAAGCTGGTCTTGGCCGCGATTGGCACGTCATCGTGCAGGTTTTTACCCGGGGCCCCTGGGGAACCACCGTGCAGGCCAAAGGGCGCGCGCGCACGACGCTCGGAGAGCACGCTCACGTGCACCGGCTCCAGAAACTCGTACTCCCGAATGACACCCTGGCCGCCCGGCTGAGCCCCCGCGCCCCCGGATCCGGGTCGCAACTTGAATTGAAGCAGGCGTACCGGGAATTTGGCCTCGAGGACCTCGGGGTCCGTGATGCGGGTATTGGTCATGTGGGTGTGCACCCCGTGCGCCCCGGGCGCGTGCGCAGTGCCGCCTGCACCGCCCGCAATCGTCTCGTAGTAGCCGAAAGTTGAGTTGCCGAACGTGACGTTATTCATTGTGCCCTGGCTGGCCGCCGCCCGTCCGAGCGCGCCGAGCAGCACATCGACCACCCGCTGCGCGGTCTCCACATTACCGCCGCAGACCGCTCGCTCCGGTCCTGGGTTGAGCAGGCAGCCCTCAGGCACGATGATCTCAACGGGCGCGAGGCAGCCTTGATTCAGCGGGATGGGCTCCGCCACGAGGCAGCGCAGCACGTACAGCACCGCTGCTACGCTGACGGCCGGTGGCGCATTGAGGTTTCCCTCGAGCTCCGGGTCCGTGCCGCTGAAGTCCACCGTGAGTCGACGGCCCGCCTTTTGGATGCGCACTTGAATGAGGGCACCATCATCAAGCCTATCTTCGAAGACCTGGGCCCCCTCAGGCAGGGCCTCGATGGCATCCTCGACCCGGGCCCGGGCGTTATCTTGCACATGCCCCATGTAGGCCATCACCACGTCGAAGCCTTGGGCGTGCGCCAGACTCAGCAGGCGCCGCGCACCGGCCGCGTTGGCGGCGATCTGGGCGCGCAGATCCGCCAAGTTCTGCTCGGGGTCGCGGGCGGGGTAGGGCCCGCGGCTTAGGTTATGCAAGATCTCTTGCGAAAGTAGGCGGCCCTTGTGTACCAGCCTCTGCGCCTTGAGGCGGACCCCCTCCTGTTGCAGCCGCGTGGATGTGGGTGGCATGGAGCCGGGGGTGATGCCGCCGATGTCGGAGTGGTGGCCGCGGCTGGCTACAAAGAAGCGCAGTTGGCCGCCGTCGAAGACCGGGGTCACCACCGTGATGTCCGGCAGGTGCGAGCCGCCCTGATTGGGATCGTTGCTCACGAAGACGTCCCCGTGCCCAGGGATCGGGAAGGCTTGCAGGACCGCGCGTACGGAGGCCCCCATCGCGCCCAGGTGCACAGGGATGTGCGGCGCGTTGGCGACCA
>Ga0193954_1001120_pt1 | contig 14042 bp, 11 predicted proteins | sample BB_5_MG_FD_140340 | JGI IMG/M metagenome (GOLD analysis project Ga0193954, IMG submission 140340) | Microbial mat bacterial communities from the Broadkill River, Lewes, Delaware, United States - BB_5_MG | ecosystem: Environmental > Aquatic > Freshwater > River > Microbial mats | place: USA...
GGTCTACAAAAACCTGTGCCACTACATCCCTGCCAAGCGTGAGATTCGGCGCTTTAGATTCCGCTACGACCGCCCTCTTGAGAACATCCGCGCCCGCATCGACCTGCGCGAAGATGATGTCCTGCGCACCGCCGCGCTGTCCCGCGGCGCGCTCGGCCGCTTGGCCGCCTTTCGTCGACGCATCAAAGACGAGGCCGACCGCGTCGATACCATCGGTGGGCGCTGGGTCGAGGTGGGGCTAGATGAGCAGCTAAGAAAGCTCTACGCGCTCAAGGCTCAGCAGGTTGACGGCCAGCTCGCGGCACGCCTTACCAAGGAGACACGCGCGGTCGCTGAAGAGCTGGTCGACTTCGAAGAGCAAATGTACCTGCTCGACTACGAAGTTGGCCTCGAGATCTACCGCCGGCTTCGCCAGGAAGACGCGCGACGGCCCACAAAGGAAGACGACTTGCAGATCCCGGCCGGCGGCGACTCGGTCTACTACCAGTTCGATCAAGAGTTCTGGAATGACGAGCTGGCTGACTTCGACTTCTTTGTCGAAAACCGCTGCTTCGACGAAGGAGGTCAAGAGTAATGCGCCGGCTAGCGTTGACACTTGTCTGTGCACTGGCGCCCGCAACGGCCCTTGCACAGCTGCCCGGGTCGGCAGACTTTCAGACAGAGTCCGCCAAGCGCAAGGACCTCATCGAGAAGCTGCGGCGCGACATCGCCAAGGTGGCCCACTCGGTCGAGGTGACCAAGGAGCTGATCTCCCGCTCCCGGGGCGCGCCCTTTTTGCCCGACATCTACCTGCGCCTAGCAGAGCTGTACGTCGAGCAGGCGCGCTATGAGTTCTACCTGGTGCACGAAGAGCGTGGCGAGAGCGCCAAGGGTTCTGCGGTGGCGCCGACCGCCAAGCTGCTCAAGGAAAAGGCGGTGGAGACCTACCAGCGCATCTTGAACGACTTCCCAAACTTTGGGGACGCCGACAAGGTGCACTTCTTCTTGGCCCACGAGTACCGAGAGCTGGGGCGCTACGCGGAGATGATCAAAAGCTACGAGGCGCTGGTCGGCAAACACGCCAAGAGCCCGTTGGTCTTGGATGCCTACCTCGTCCTGGGCGACTACCGCTTCGACAAGCAGGACCTCACCGGCGCCAAGCGCTACTACCAAAAGATCCTCGACTCGCCGAAGTCCACCTCCCACCCCATGGCGCACTTCAAGATGGGCTGGGTCTTCTTGAACGAGGCGGACTACAAGGAGGCGCTGTACCACTTCGAAGCTGCGGTGCGGCGGGACGGCGCCAAGACCGAATCTAAGCGCAGCGCCGAGGAGCGCCTCGTCAACGTGCAACGCGAGGCCCTGGTGGATCTGGCCTACGCCTATACCGAGGTCCGCAAACCTCGCGGCTCGTTGAAATACTTCAAGGGGTTGTCTCCGTCTCGGAACATGTACCTGCAGGCGCTGGGCAAGCTGGCCAAGCGCTACTTCATCAAGCAGGACTTTGCCTCTGCGGCGATGGTGTACCGGGACATCGCGCGCCTGTCCCACGATGCTGAGGCCAACCTCGACTACACGGGGCAGATCTACGAGGCGGACAAGAAGTCCAAGAATTACAGCCGCGTCAATCAGGACGTGCCCGCGATGCTCGCGGCCCTCGATGGCTATCGTTTTGATTGGCGCGTGCCCAAGGCCCAACGTGACGCAGCCAGCACCGACTTTGAGGAATACTCCCGCGACCTGTCGACGCGGGCCCAGGCGGCCTCCAAGAAGTCTGGGCGCGGGCGCTTGCGTCCCCGGGTCGCCAAGGCATACGCGGAGTACCTCGACAGCTTCCCCCAGGCTGAGCAGAAGCAAGACATCTTGCAGAATCTCGCGGATACGCTCTTCGAGGCGAAGCTCTTCCTCGACGCGGGCGACCGCTTCGAGGAGGTGGCCCGAGGCGCTGATGACGACAAGGTTAAAGAGCAGGCCCTCTTCAACGCCTGCGCCTCTTTCCATGAGGCGCTCAAGAACAGCCAGAAGATGTCCCGCTTTGATCGCATTTGGGCCCAGCAGGGCTTGATCAACAACGGCATCCGCTATGTGCAGAGCTTTCCACGCAGCGACAAGGTGCCGAAGATCAAGCTCAACATCGGCCGCAGCTATTACGAGTCTGGCGACTTCGAAAAGGCCATCGGAGTCTTCGATGAGTACGTCGCCTCGTACCCGAAGGACCCGGCGGCAGAGACCGCAGCCGACCTCATTTTGGACGCCTTCGCCAAGATGCAGGACTTCGCAGGCCTGGCTGAAAAGGCGCGCAGCCTCGCCACCTCGGGCATCGGGGGCGCTGATTTCAAGAACCGCATGATGGCGACCGCCAAGGGCGCCGAGGAGCGGCAGATCGGCGAAGTCATCCTCACGGCCAGCGTAGACCGAGACTCGGGTGGCGACTCCGGCGCGCAGCTGAAGAAATACTGGGAGCAGAACAAGAGCTCCCCGGTGGCTGAAAAGACGCTCTACACCGCCTTCGTGCAGTACAAAGAGGCCCGCGATTTCGACCGCACCTTCGAGACCGGCAACCAGTTCATCGGCGCCTACCCCAACAGCCAGTATCTTGGGGACGTCTTTGGCACCCTCGCCGCCTTCACAACCCAGACCGGCGAATACGCACAGGCGACCGTCTACCTTGAGGAGTTCCACAAGCGCTTCCCCAAGGATGGCTCGGCGCAACGCATGCTCGCCCAAGCCGCGACCATCAAGCAGCTGGTGGGTGACCACCGGGCCGCCATCGGGCTGTTCAGAACTCTCATGGGCTCGGTCAAGGACCGGACTCAGCGCGCCAGTTATGGCGAGAGCATGCTCGAATCCTACGAGGCCCTCGGCGACTGGGATGGCGTGTCCAACGCGGCCGAGGAGGTCCTGGAAGCGGCGCCGGGCAGCGTCAAGGCGCACCTGATGCTGGGCATCAGCGCGCAAAAGGCGGGCGACCTCGACTCGGCCGTAGAGCAGTTCTCGGCCGCAGTGCGGACTGCAGGGCGTGGCGCCGATGATTCGGTGCTCGATGACGCGGCGCGGGCCGCCTTCCTCTATGGTGACGTGATCTTCCGAGAGTTCGAGCGGGCCGGCGCCGATGGCGACGTGCAAGCCGCCGCGGAGCGCAAGGCAGCCTTACTGGGGCAGCTCGAAGAGGCTCTGGTGGACGCCGTCGGCTATAACCGCGGCGAGTGGGCCGTCGCCGCCCTGCACCGGGCCGCCCTGGCCTACCAAGGCTTCGCAGGCTTTTTGCAGAACGCCCCGGCGCCCGCCGGGCTCTCTGCGGCAGAGGCCCAAGAGTACAAGCAGCTCGTGGGTGAGCAGGTCGCAGGCATCGCTGCCCGCGCAGAGGAGTACTTTGCAACTTGCGTCGCCAAGGCCCGCGAGCTCGACGTCTACTCCCCGGCGGTGCTCGGCTGCGTCAATCGCGGCCCCGAGGAGGAGCCGCCCACGGTCCGGGCCAGCAGCGGTGCGGCCTCCCCGCAGCGGCGCACCGAGCTCAAGGATGCGCTCACCCAGAACCCGAAGAACCTCGAAGCCATCGCGGACATGGCCGACTTCTTCTTGAGCGCAGGCCAGCCTGCCCAAGCGAAGCTGATGGCCTCTCGGGGGCTGGAGATCGACGACCGCGACGCCCGCTTTTACAACAAGATCGGCATGGCGGAGCTGCTGCTCGGTCACCCGCAGAAGGCCTTCTTTGGCTTTAAGAGAGCCTCCGACATTGGCCACCCCTATGCGGCGGCGAATGAGATCGCTGTGCGCCAGGCCTTCGGTGATTCAACCGGTGCCAAGGCCGTGGCCGAGCGCGCTGACGTGAGTGACCTGCCCACCTCGGCGCCCGACCTGCACCCGAACGCGGCGAGCGCGCTGAGCGGGGCCTCACGATGAGGGCCTTCAACGCAAGTCTGGCTGCGCTCGCGCTCGCACCCTTGGTGCTCGGCGCCTGCTCCGGCAGCGATACGAACAATAACAGCTCCAATAACACCGCGGACGCCGGCCCATCCCCAGATACCGGCGTGGCGCCCCAAGGACCCAGCTTCACGATCGACGTCGTCGAAGGTTTGGGCAGCAGCGCCGTAGTCGGCGACTTCGCCCAAGCCGCGAACGCGCCCGCCGGCGGCTACGTGGTGGCCTACGGCTTCACCCCCGCCGGCGGAGGTGAACGCGAGATCCACTTCGCGACCCACGACGGTGATGGCGTATGGAGCCCCGAGCTGGTGACTCGCCCCGGCGAGGCCATTCCAGGCGGCGATGACCTCAAGGGGCTGGGCTTGGCCTACGTCGGTGGTGAACCTCATGTGGTCTTCCTGGGCGGCGATGACGACGGCCGCGCCACCATCGAGGAGCCCACAGATCTCGTGATGGCCACCAAGAGCGGCGCGCAATGGAGCTTGCGCACTCTGGTCGACGTCTCTACCGAGGCTACCGGAGACTGCAGCGAGTATTGCAATGAGGGCTACGTGGTCGGCAGCTACGCCGCCATCGCCGCCAACCCCAGCGGCTCAGGCTTCGCTGTGGTCTACCGCGATACGCACCTCGGCTTCGCGGTCGACGACCTGAACCAGGCCGACGTGGAGGTCTATGTCGAAGGCGGTCCCGTGCCCACGAACACCATGGTCGACCCGGAGCGTGGCGGCGGCACCCACGGCACGATCGCGTACACGCCTCAGGGCGGGCTCATGGCGGCCTACACAGTGGAGTTCTCTCCCGGCACCGAGGACATCGCCGGCGTCTGGGCGGCCGTCTACGCCGAGGGCGCGTGGCGCCTGCGGCGGGTGCACAATCGTGTCACCAGCGCCAAGATTGGCGCGGCGACCACGCCGGATGGAACGCTGTACTTGGCCTTCTTCGACACCGCCGAGGCCGACCTGATGGTCGCGACCTCCACGGACGAGGGTGAGTCTTGGCAGACGGAGCGCGTGGACAGCCGGGGCAAGACGGGAATCCATCCCAGCCTGGCCATCGATGCCGAGGGCCGACCGATCATCTCCTATGGCTACTGTGGGCCGGCCTCGGACCGTGGCTGCCCCTCGACCCTGAGCGCTGAATCCGAAGTCCGCATGGCACGACTTGAGGCCGGGGCTTGGGCCCTCTATCCCGTCGATGATGGCCAGGGTTTTGGTCGGGTCGGCTTTTCAACTTCCATCACAGTCGATAGCGCGGGGAAGATTGGCATCGCCTACGTAGATGATGGCAACGGCGACCTGCTATTCGCCCGGGAGCAATAGATGCAACGTATCCTGCGAACTTCCCTGCTGGCCTGCGCCATGACGGTGGCCTGGGGCTGCGGTAGCGACACCGGAGAGAATCGGTGTAATGGCGGCGGTGGCGCGAATACCCTAGAGGGCAGCTACTGCGAGGACGTGGAGATGCTCTTCACCGAGGCGCGGATGCTCACGCTCACCTCGGGAGACCGCGCCTTCCTACGAATTGAGTATGTGCGACCGCTAGGCACGGGTCTCGAGAAGACGCTCATGGTGGTCTTCGATACCCAGGCTGCGACGATCACCCCTGGAGAGAAGATCGACTTCCTACAGGCGGGAGGCTCCGTGACCCGAGTGCTGCTCGCGGGCCCCGTGACGCTGACCACTGAGCTTGAGGGCACCAACACCGTGCAACTGGACACCTGGACGGGTGAGATCGGCAGTCCGATTAAGGGTCGAGTCGACCTGTCGTTCAAAAACGGTCGGCGCCTATCAGGCACCTTTGAAGGCGTCCTGCAGGACGCCTTGCCGAGCGCCTGAGGTCGGCGCCCTCAGCGGGGCAGACGTTCGAGCTGTTCCGCAATGCCGTCCCAGAGGCGATGCCTTGATGCAATCGCCGACCTCGCCGCCTCTTCCGCTTCCTTCCACGCGACCGTATCCACGCCGCAGAGCTGCTGAAGCATGCGCTTGGCCATGGGACCGTGGCTCTCTTCATCAAGCTCCACGTGACGCTCGAGGTACAACTCGAAGTTGCTGGTATCCTGGATCCGGGGCGTGCCGGCGGGGACCTTGGGAGAGACCACGTTTTGAGCCAATAGGCGCCGAAACATGTTCGGAATCACGTCTTCCCGCGACATCACGAACACAGAGGCGAGCACGTGAACCCGAGCCCGAGCCCAGTGCAGCGTGCTCAACACAAAGTCCCGAGTCGTCGAGAGCATGTCGACGCTGTCCAGCGCCTCCCGCTCACTCATGCCCTGCCGGATGTGTCCCACCAGGCGCTGTGCCGGAGCGGTGTCGGCCCCCACATCACGCATGGCGGCGAGGTAGAGCTCGTAGTGGCTCATGAAGACGCCTGGTGCGACTTCATCGGTCTCCTCCCCCAAGACGATCTCGTTGATGAACCTCGCGGTGTCTGCGTTTGTGGGTGGTAGCCACGGGACCGTGGTGCAGGTGAGGTGGGCCTGCAGGGCCTTGGTCAGCGACATGAAGTCCCACACCGCAAAGATGTGAGAAGCCATGAATACACGTATGGCTTGAGGGGAGTCGACCAAACCGAAGACTCGGTGCTCATGCAGGGCTGCTTGCTCATCCTGCAAGGCTTCATGCATTTGATCGTAGAGGGTGTCGGGCGTCAGCGCAGGAACGCGGTGAGTCAGCATGAATTTAAGTTGAGTGATGCCCCGCCCCTTCGACAAGTGGAGCAAGTCCCCTTACATCAGCACTGCATCGAAAGCTCTGGGTGTAGCCCCGCGCATACTGCGATGCGAACAGCGTCATTCCTGAAAGGTTCACTGCGGAACCGATGGCGCTGATTCACCAACCACAAATGTGAGCTTTTTCGAAGGCTATCTTGCGCCCCCTGGGTTCACACCTCTGCGACCATGAGCGATACGGTGCGAGGCCCACCCCGATGAACCTCCATGAGAGTTTTCGCAGCGAAGCGCAAGAGTCTGGCTGCTCGCCATCATTGCCGCAAGACAGACTGCGGAGATGCCGCAATCGCACGCATCCGTGCGCGCATAGCGCGAACAATTCGGCGCGTCTTAGAATGAAGCAGTCGCTGCGGATGGCGGGCAGGGAGCAGGCAAAGCGGCGGAGGCCGCGCTTGAGACGCGGCCTTTGCTGGGGATCAACGGTAAACGTTGCACCCGTCGCCCAGGCTGACCGGGGTCCGCAATGAGGCAGAGGTGCCCATAACACCTGCCGTAATCGGCGTATAGAAGGTGGGACCTGAGCCTGCAATGAGCGTTGCAAGCAGACCATGCGGTTCGGCTACGACGAGGTCGCAGGCTCGACCCGCTCATGATGCTGGGGCGCGCCCGGAATGAGGTGACCATAATCAATGGCCAAGACGCCGAAGGTCTCCAGCAACAAGCAGACGCCAAAGCCGGCGTCGGGCTCCCAGCGACGGTACGAGAACTTGGCGGAGCGCGGGTAGCGGTGGTGGTTGTTCTGCAGGCCCTCGCCGAAGACCAGCCAAGCGACCAGTAGGTTATTGCGGGACTGGTCCTTGGTCTCGAAGTTCCGTCCGCCCACGCTGTGGCCCAACGCGTTGACCAAGCCGCCCTGCACGGGGTGACTCATCATGCCAAAGAAGTACGCCAGGCCGAGCAACCATAGCCCCGCCAGAGCCAGCCCCAGGGCGATGGCGCCATGCAACACATATGGCAGGTACCAGCGGCCAGTGCGGTTGAGCCAACTGAGCTCAAAGTCGAGGTCGTGGGCGTGTTTACAGATTTCGGAGTCCTGCTTCATTAAGCCCACCAGCACACGCTCGTAGCTGCGCAGCTGCTCCATCGCGATGCCCAAGATGCCCACATTCACCGGGCTGTGGGGATCGCGGGCGGTATCGGAGTGGGCGTGGTGCAATCGATGCATCACCACCCAGGCCTTCGGGTCGAGGCCCGTGATCCAGTTGCCAGCCCAGACAAGGCCGCGCCTGAGGCGCGGATGAAAGCGCACCGCCTCGTGCGCCAGGCCGCGGTGATAGCCCACGCTGATGGTGACAATGTTGAGCAGGTAGGCCCCCGCAAAAACCAGAATACAAATCGAATAATACATCGAACACCGCCTTTCAGACCCGATTCACAACCTACGGCTGCGTAGGTTACGTTTGCGTAAGTTATGGATCGATCCTAGGGTTGTCAACGTGGCGGAAAAGAAAAAGCGGCTGTCCGCAGTTTAGCGACGCAGCCAACTGCTGGAGGTCGGTCGCGGCGTATTCGCCGAGCACGGCTACAATGGCGGCTCCGTCGAGGAGATCGCGCGGGCAGCCAAGGTCTCCAAACCCATCGTCTATGAGCACTTCGGCGGCAAAGAGGGGCTCTACGCGGTCATCGTTGACCGCGAGATGGACAGCCTGGTGAAGCGGATCGCAACGCAAATTGCAACCGGTTCCCCGCGCCAACGCTTTGAGCAGGCGGTGCTCGCCTTTTTGACCTACGTCAAAGACGAACCGGACGGCTTCTCAGTGCTCACCCGCGATGCCCCCGGGACCGGCACCGGCATGCAGAGCGTCATCAGCGACCTCGCGGACCGGGTCGGCGACATCTTTGAGCAGCAGCTCAAGCACGCTGGCCTCGATACCCAGGTCGCGCCCATCTATGCGCACGCGCTCATTGGTATGGTGACGCTGGTGGGGCAGTGGTGGATTGAAAACAAGGACTTGGACGTAGAGCACGTCGCCAAACACGTGGCCGCCATCGGCTGGATGGGCCTTCGACACATCCCCAAGTCCCCAGAGTTCGCGCCCGAGACCGGGAACCTAGCCCCCTGAGGGTTTGGTGACGTCGACCTGCACGATGTAGTCGGCGACCGCGTCGGAGGCGACTTCGAGCAGGTGGTCTCCGTCCAAGAAGACCTCCTGGGTCACCTCCAAGGTGCGATCGCTGCCCGCCTCAAGGAAGATGTCGATGCCCTCGGAGGCCCACTCATAGGTGTCGATGCAGCCGGGCTCGCTGATCAAGATGCGGGTATCGAGGCCATGCGCGACCTGCTCTGTGAAGAAGACTCGCACCGAAATGATGGAGTCTGCCGGAGCGGGCACGATGACCTCTCGGGAGCCTGGAAAGCTGCCTTGCAAGTAGCGCTTTTCTCCCATCACACAGCCCGCCGTCGTCGCGCAGATCGGGAAGGTGCCATCGCAGCGGTCCCGGGTGAGCCCCCGCGTGAAGTTCTCCTGAGACGAGAGCCCGCAGCCGGTCGACAGCAACAGCAAGGCCACTGAAAAGCACCTCATTGCAGACCCTCATTGTCCAAGGTCAGGCGGGTCTCGGAGATCACCTCGAGTTCAACGAAGTGGTCCGTGGAGGTCTCCAGAGCGCGGTACCGATAGCTTTGCAGGGTCATGGTGTAATGTGGCGCGTTGCCCGCGAGCAGAAAGGCCGTCACGGAGCCCGGGACATCGAAGCACCCCGTATCCGCGACTCGGCAGATCACCTGGCCGCCATCGTCGACCCCATCGGACTTGGGGGTGATGGTGAGCTCTATCCAGTCGGCGCCTCCAGCGGTCCACCGCAAGGGAAGTTGCCCCGGCTCCAGCGTCTGAGGCAGGTTTGGATCCGGCTGCGTCCACCCCGTGTCGCTGCTCAAGCTGGGCAGAGGCTGATCGAGTCCAAAGCCCGGTGTGCTGGTCGAGTTCACAACAAAACGAAGATCCTCCTGCCCTTCGCCAAGGATCGGCTCGCCCACCGCAATATAGGTTCCGGGCCCCGCGGGCGAGGCGACGATGGTTCCACGCGAGGTGTCCTGAACTTGAACCTCGGTGACCGCGAGCGGCAAAGCCGAACCCGTGCGTACGGGACGCGAGATCAGACCAAAGCAGACCTCGGACAAGGGCATCACCGCAGCCGGCGTGGAGGTCACGGTCGAGCGGTCTACAAAGCCCGCTTGCAGTCGGCCGGTGCGTACGTCTCTAGGAACGCCAAAATCATCCCAAGTCCGGTCCCAAGTATCGCGAATCTGAACAAAACCCACCCGGCTCGCGGCGGTGCTCACCGGGGAGGTATCGGCGATCGGGTCGGTATCGCAGAGGCCGGTTTCGGGCAGGTTGTCTCCACACGCCATGAGGCTCCACAGAGACCCCACAATCAGATGAAGGCCAGGCTTCGTAGGCCCCTTTATTCTCACGCGATGGATGATAGCCTCCGGCCGTGTCCTTCGATAGAGGAGTCCGCCGCGCACATGTCCCCGTCCTGTGGGGTGCATCCCTGCTCTGTGCCTTCACGCTGGGGTGCCGGTCCGCCCCGAGCTTGAGGGTCGACCCAGATGTGCTCGACAAGATCACGATCGAGAACAAGCTGCTGCTCTTCGACGCCGAGAACGAGCTCAACATCGCGATTGATGCCCGTGACCAGGTCGTGGATGAGATTGCGCAGCTCAAGGATGACCTCAAGCGCACCAAGAAGAAGCGGGACGTCGCGGAGCGAGACCAAGGTGTCTTCGCCGATAAAGGCGATGCGGACCGCTCCAAGCTGGCCGGCCTTCGGGCCGACGCGGCGCGCGCGCAGGTCGACTACATCGATACGCGCTTGGACTGGGCCCGAGAGCGGCTCGATAAAGAGCGTAAGCGGCTCGTCGTAGCGCGCTCGAAGTTCGAACTCGCCAAGGCGAAGCTGGTGAAGAAGAACAACGTACCGGGCGCCTCAAGGATCGATCTCGATGACTTCGAACGCCAGGTGCAGGCCTACTCCGAGGACGTCGATGACGCCGATGAGGACATCGCGCAGGCGGAGTCGAAGATGAAGGCCAGCGAAGAGATTTGGGTCGCAAAGAACACCGCGCTGCGCCAGGCCAGCGGCGGCGCCCTGGGCTCGCGCTGGTTGGACTGAGGCGGAAATGCAATTCAGTCGGCACAGACTAGCGCTCGTGACGCTGATGCTCTGCGGGGCCCCTGGGGCTGCGCACGCCCAGGAGCCCGCAGCGCCCACCGCTTACGACGACGAGAGCTTCAAGGAGCGTCTGGAGCCCGAGTCCCTTGAAAAGGAAAAGGCTTCGCTTCAGCAGGAGGCCAAGAAGGGCCCGCTGAGCCCGGCCAAGACCAAGCGGCTCGCGGCGGTGCTCTATCATCTCGGTGACGCGCAGGCCGCCTTGCTCATGCTGGGAGCGCTCAGCAATAGCCAGACCAATGACGCGGACACCCAGTACATGATGGCCGCGCTCTTCGAACTCACAGGCGACCTGGAGCGTGCGATCAGCACCTACGAGGGTGCGGCCCTGCTCGCTCCTGATAACGCCATCCTGCTTCTGGACCTGGGCTTGGCCCATCGCAAGCTCGGCAATTATGACGGCGCGCTCGATGCCTACGAAAAGGCGCTCAAAAGAGACCCCAACCTGGCGGTGGCCCACTTCAACCGGGGCGAAGCCCTAGAGCGCCTCGACAAGACCGAGCAGGCGATCACGGCGTACAAGCAGGCGGCAAAGCTCAGCCCGGAGTACGCGCGGCCCTATGTCGCCTTGGGAAAGATCTACGCCGAGCTGGGGCTGTATAAAAAAGCCGAACAGTCCTTGCAACGTGCCTTGCGGGCCTCTCCCTCAGAGACCGACGCCAGCTATAACCTGGGTGTACTCTACTTCAGGCAGCGTCGCTATCGTGCGGCCGTGCAGCAGTACAAGCAGGCCCTAGAGTCCCGTCCCAATTACGCGGACGCGCACAATAACCTCGGGGTGGCCCTCGATCGCATTGGCCAGCGCCAGGAGGCCATGACCCACTTCAAAAAGGCCGTGGAGTTGGAGCCAGACTCGGTCGATGGTGCGTTCAACCTTGGCCTCGCCTACCTGCGCACCGGCCAGCTGAAGGAGGCCGGGGCGCAATTTGAGCAAGTGCTGCAGATGAAGCCCGACTTGCCCGAGGCACAGTTTCACCTTGGCGAGGTCTACTACCAGCGCGGCCGCACCAAGCGCGCCCTGGGCCTGTACAAGAAGGCCCTGTACACCCGCCCCCAGGACGCCATGACCTATCGGCGCATGGCGCGTGCCTACCTCGACCAAGACGAGCCTGAAAAGGCGGTCACATATTTAGAAAAGCTGACCGAACTGAAGCCGGCGGATGCCCCCGCCCACGCGGAGCTGGGCGAGGTGCTGGCCAAGCTGGGCACGCCGGATGCCGATGAGCGCGCGCTGCGCATGCTGGACAAGGCCCAGCAGCTCGATCCCGAATCGCCAGCCATTCAAGTCAGCTTGGCCCGCGTCTACTACGGCCAAAAGAAGGTCAAGCCAGCCATGAAGGCGCTTTCCGCCGCGCTCAGTCTCGACGCTGCCCATCGGCCCGCCGTCTTGTTGCTGGGCGATATCCTTGAGGCTCAAGGCAAGGTGGGGCAGGCCCTCAAGTTGTACCAGGAGGCCAGCGAGGCGAGCCCGACGTTTACGGAGGCCTACTACCGACAAGCGCTCTTACACCGTCGGGCCGGCGACTCAGCCGATGAAAAGCGCGCCTACGAGCGCACCCTCTTGCTGGACCCCAGCCACGTGGCCGCGCGTGCGGAGTTGGGCGGCCTGTATGCCAAGGATAAGGACCTGGACCGCGCCGAGAGTACGCTGAAAGCAGCCCTGCAGACGGACCCCTCCTACGCGCGGGCACACTACTACCTCGCAGGCGTGCTTGCGCAGCGCGGTGATGTGCCGGCGGCCAGGGACGCCGCTCGAGAGGCGACCCAACGCGACAAGAACCTGGGCCCGGCCTTTGCGGTCTTGGGAGCGCTCAGCGAGCGGCTTGAAGACTTGCCCGCAGCACGAGACGCCTACCGTCGCGCGCTTGAGCTGAGTCCCAAGAGCAGTGAACTCGCCATCAAACTGGAGGCCGTCGAAAAGGCGATGGCGGCCACGCCCTAGAAGTCATGGGCGTTCGACGGCAAAGCGGAGCGCAAGCCTGGCTGCTCGGCACTCTGGCCTGCGTTGTTAGCCTGGCGGGATGCGCCCCGGAGCGCTTTTTGAGCACCAACAGCGGTGTGCAGCGGGACATCCGAGGCGTGCATGCCGTGCAAGACGACACCTTTTGGATGGTGGGCAGCGCCGGTCTGGTCCTGAAGTTCGCCGACGGTGAGTTCGTAGACACGTCGACCGACGCGGACCCTGGTCCGCGGGTCTCCGATTTGTATGATGTCACGGACCTGCGCGGTGAGCTGGTCATCGTCGGAGACGGCGGGCTGGTGCTGCGGGCGGACGGGCTGGAGTTCCCCGCCGACGATAACCGCGACACCGAGCGACTTCGCACCGTCTTTCGCGCCGGTCCACGCACCCTCTTCGCGGGCGGCGACCTAGGGCGGGTACGGCGACGGGACGAGGACGCGGCTCGATGGCGTGGGGTGAGCGCAGGCGCCGGGGACGCGCGGGTCACTGGTGGCTGGGGCATCTCGGAGGCCTCGGTCGTGCTGTGCACGGATGAGGGCACGATCATCGAGCGGGTGGACGACGACTGGGTCAGCCAGACCGTGGTGACAGAGACCTCTACTGTGCCCCTGCCCCTGTTCTCTGTGTGGTCCTCGACCGCTGGCGCCGACCTGATCACGGTGGGCCTGGGCGGCAGCATCTTTCGGCGGGCCGCCGGCGAGGATACTTGGGCCCAAGAGCCATCAGGGGTCCGTCAGGACCTCTACGGGCTGTACGGCACCGGACCCGATGACGTCTTCGCCGTGGGTGCCCGCGGTACCATCCTGCACTACGACGGCACCGGCTGGAGTGGGCTACCCTCCAGCACCGCGCGCGACCTGTTCACCGTCACGGGCTCGCTCGACGGGCGCACTGTGGTCGCGGCCGGGGCTAGCGGCGCGGTTGTGGTGCTGAGACGATGAGCCCGGGGGCCGGCTGTCCCTGCGGTGGCGACAGCCTGCAGACCTGCTGCGGTCCCTACGTGCAAGGTGGGTTGCCCGCGCCCACCGCCGAGGCGCTGATGCGCTCCCGGTACACGGCCTATGTCCTGGGGAACATCCCCTACCTCAGCGCGACCCACCTGCCGCAAATGTCGGAGCAATTCGACCCCGTGCAGGCCGCGCACTGGTCCAAGGCTTCACAGTGGCAGCGCCTCGATGTGCTCAGTATTGTGGGCGGCGGTCCCCACGATGCGGAGGGGCACGTCGAGTTTGTCGCCACGTTTCGCCAAGACGGGCGCGTGCAGAGCCACCACGA
>Ga0193954_1001122_pt1 | contig 14037 bp, 10 predicted proteins | sample BB_5_MG_FD_140340 | JGI IMG/M metagenome (GOLD analysis project Ga0193954, IMG submission 140340) | Microbial mat bacterial communities from the Broadkill River, Lewes, Delaware, United States - BB_5_MG | ecosystem: Environmental > Aquatic > Freshwater > River > Microbial mats | place: USA...
ACGGAAGGGCTTCGCGAGAACGGTGTTGAAGTAGCCGATGAAGTCGAGGACGCGTTCATGTAGGTCCTCGACCGATGAAAACGAGCCCCGCCGGAGAACGCGACGCGCGAGGATACTGAACCAGAGTTCGACCTGGTTGAGCCACGAGCAGTGCCGCGGGGTGAAGACGAATCGGATTCGGTGTGACTCGGACTCGAGGAACGCTTTGCGAGGCTTCATGTTCTTCAGCGGACCGGAACGCCGAACCTTGCCAAGATCGTCTTCGATTCCGCACCGCTCAGCGACCAGACGGACGAGCGAGGGCGACTTGTGGGTGTTCAGCTGGTCGACCACGAAGACCCACTCGGCGTTCGGGTCGGTGTCGATTGTTCGGGCAATATGGCTTGCGAAATCGTTCTCGGTCCGTGTGGCCCCCAGGCTGGGAGCAAGGACCTCGCCGGTCGCCACGTTGAAGTTGGCCATTAGGCACTATGTGCCGTGTCGGATGTATTCGAACTCGATACGTTCGATGAACCCGGGACGGGGGCGGCTTCGTGGGGAACTTGCGTTCCACCGCCTGCATGCCCGTCTTCTCGTCGGTACGGATGGCGTGGCCACCTCTGGCGGCGATCTCGGGCGCCGCAGCATAGGTTTGGCAAACGCGACGAACGGCTGCCCCGTAGGCCTGTGGATCCTCAAGCTTGTCCTTCGAAGTCATCCAGTACCGACTCCGATCAGGTCGGAGGTCGCTCGCTCCAAAAAACGCCTCACCTGCCTCTCGGAGATCGTGTCCACTATACCGCGAGCCATGACGACGGCGGCGAGGTCACGCGGCGTCCAGTGGGAAACGGGAAGTCCGTGGTCGCTCGGCGGCTCGCATGCTACGGAGATGATCTGCGCAACTTGTTCTGCCGTGAATCTCTTGGGGCCGCCTGGTCGCGGCGCGTCGCCAAGCGCCTCCCTCAAGATCGCGATGAGATCCGCATTGGACGCGCCGCTCGCCTCCGCGGCCTGCAGACGCTCCTGAAACGAAGACCAGCGCACACGCCAGCGGCGCACACGCTGACGATCAACACCGAGCCGCCGGCCCTGCTCCTCATTGTTGATGCCTTTGGAAGACATCAGGACGATCTGACAACGCTCGCGCAACCTATGCGGCGTCTCCGAGGCCCTGCGGACCCAACGCTCCAGTATTTGGCGCTACCATTCGCTGATGGCAACCCGGTTCGCCTTGGCCTCACTACTCGAGATGATCGAGCGAGCATGATCCTGCGATCAGGCAACCAAAAGTGAACGTATCGAAATTCAGGCCGGGCTCATCTAGGCTGCCATCGCTTCGCCGGGATTGTACGCCGGATCTCTCACCGCACTGGCAGGGCACGGCGGCGCCTGCCGAGGTTCCGGGGCCCGCTGGGTTTGCAGCGTTCGTCGCGGTCTCCGGGCTGATGTCTGCGTTCGGATCGTGTCCCAGGGGGTAGGTGTCATCGACGCCGCAGCCCACGCTCGCGCCGAGACAGAGCAGCCATGTTGCGCCGACGACTATCGGGGGGGTGGAGATGACGCGGCACCTTCGCATGTATCTAGGGACCGCGACGGTGGCGCAGGTCAACCAGGTGAATCAGTGAATTCGATGAAGGTCGAAGACGAGCGGGCCATAGTCCCTTGAGCCCCAGGTATTCCAGAACTCGAATTGCAGGCGTTCGTCCGCTTCGAGGGCCTCGACGGCGCGGATCTCACCCCAATTGCCGCTCTGAGCGTTGTTCTGGGCCAGACGCAGCCGGCCGATGCCTTGTGAATTCGCCCACAGATCGAGCAGCTCATACTCTTGGCCCGGTCGGTCCCCGTCGGCCGTCCAATAAAAGACAGACTCACCGATCAGTGTTGTGGTGGCATAGGTACCGTCCGCACGAAAGACGATGCGTACCGTGCTCTGCGGACGCCACGGACAGTCCATCGTGCCCTGCCAGACACCGACCATACCTCGGACCAGACACCCGAACTCCTCAGAGATGGTCGGAGAGGGGCAGTGGCAGCACCCGAAGGTGCCGTCACTCCGGCAGGATCTACGACCTGAGCCCGTGCTGCAGCCACAGGATTCAGTCTGTCCTTCGCTACATTCGGCGGGGCCAGCGTCGGGTACTGGGCCCGCATCGCGCACAGCGCCCGCATCCGGCGGTGGAGGCGGTGGCATGTAGCCGCCATCGATCATCCCAGCGTCGATGTTTGGGTAGATATCCGCATCGGGGGGGCCCAGGTCTTTGAGTCCCGTGTCTCTTGAGTTTGAGGTCTGGGGCCCTGTGTCGATGAACCCGGCGTCCTCGCCGAGTGGGCGCGTCACATCTGTGGTACAGCCCGAGCCGCCCAGCAGCAGCGCGCTGAGTGTGGCCAAGAGGGTGAGTCTGACAGGTGGTGTGCGGTAAGCGGCCGGGGGCCTACAAGGTTCCATATACCTTAGGACCGCGACGCGACCTTCCGTAAATCGGTTTTGATTTTGGGCGTCGCAAATAGCCAGCGCCACTTGGAAGCGGTCAGGGCAGTGCGTCTACATCAGGGTCATGCGGGAAGTAGGATAGCTCTGTACGGGTGTGCTCATCACTATCTCGCATCCACACCCGCTCAAGGTAGCCATTGGCGTCGAGAGCATCCGCCAGGGCCGCCGGCATGATGAAGCGCTCACTGCCGTTGACCGTGCTGGTGCTGGACAGGAGCACGGTGCCTAGCACATCATCCTCCTCATCTCGCAGCTGCCCGATCATGGTGGCGGCGCTGCCTTGGGGCCACCACATGATGAGCGCCGAGCCGTTGCGCTCAATGGCGACGCTGGCGCTACGAACCTGGCCCATCTCGTGAGGCTCGTCTGGGGCGGGTCTGGGCTCCGACCGCAAGAAACGTTGCACTTGGGACCAAAAGAAGCGGCTGCGGTATCGTTGGGCGACGCGGAACTCTATCTCGGCCGCTTCCATGGGATGGCCCCGGCGGTACAATAGCGTCGCCAAAGTATCTTGGAAGGCCACGTTCTTTGGCGCCAACTCCACCGCCCGCCGTGACAGCGCTTCCGCGAGCTCCAGAGTGTGCGGGCTGGCCGCCGGGTCTTTGGCGGTCATCCACGCCGCGTTATTGAAGGTCCGTGTGTCGTCCAGCCCTTCGACAGTGCGCATGAAGTCTTGGGTGATCTTGGAGGTTGGGCGTTGAGTGTACTGACCGGCTCCGTAGAGCCCCGCGGTGGCACACACAAGCCAAAGCAGAGCCGCGCCGCCGGCGATGAGACGGGCCGGCCCGCGTGTCAACCAGGGTTGCCTGGCCACACCAACGATCAGCGCACCAAGTATCAGGGAGAGCAGGTGTGCGCCGCCGTGGGCCATGGGCACCACAGCGGTGCCCGTGGCGATGCAAAAGCCCAACCCCCACCAGACCCAGTGCAGCCGGGCCCCCTCGCCACTTCGGGCTGAGGCAAACTCGGCGGCGGCGACCGCGCCCATGAGGCCGAAGCCGCCCGCGCTGCCCAAGGCAAAGGCGCCGTTGGGGATGAGCCCGGCGATCAGCGCGCTGGCCGCCACCGGAGGCAGTACAAAGCAGATGAAGACGAGGATGGCGGACTGCTTATTGGCCAGGGCGCTGGCCCACAGGCGCACCATCAGCACGGCAATCAGGAAGTGGCCGATGCCGTGAAAGGTCCAAGGCGCGGTCATCACCCGCCAGGTCTGGCCGTCTCGCACCAGCTGAGGCACCAGCATGCCCAGGCGCAGCAGCTCCAGGTGGCGGGGGATGAAGGCATCGATCACCGAACCCACCGCGTGGTGCAGGATGAAGCTGAGTGTGAGCAGTGCGCTGAGCAGCACCGTCACCCGATGCCAGGGCAGTCGGGGCGCATCGGGCATCTTGGTCTTGAGACCCCACAGGGCGGCTGCGAGCATCGCGCCCGCCAGCAGCCCGAAGAAGCCCAGGACGACGAGCGTCGCCGCATCCATGTCCTCGGCCCCGTACTGAAGCGCCGCGCTGAGGGTGACACCGCACCCGGCCAGGGTGATGGCGGACAGGCCCCAAGTTTGCTGATTCGCTGCCACGGGCCACAGCATGCCACAGGCTGGGCTGCGGGACCGTACTCTTCGCTGGCGCCGCAGGCTTCTTTACTCTCGTGGAGGCGGGGGTCGGCTGAGGCGGGCGCTGAGGGCCTGAAACTCTGGGTCAGCGGGCGGTCGGCTCATCTCGTCGGGGCCGGGCAGGCGCTTGTCTGCTCGGTCGGCCGTGATCAGCAAGATGGGTAGCAGGATGAGGTCCAGGGCCAGCGCGAAGCTCACCAGGATGGAGGATAGTAGGCCCACGCGGAAGGTGGGTTTGAAGGAGGACAGGCAGAGCACCGAGAAACCTACCAGCAGCAGGATTGAGGTGAGCACGACGGGGTACCCAGCGTGCGTCAAGGCGTATTGCGCTGCTGCTTGGGGGGTCGGTGAGCCTTCATCACGGGCGCGGCGGTAGCGGGCTGCGATGTGGATCGTATCGTCGACGGCGATTCCGATGCCTAGGCAAGCCACAAAGGCGCTGTTGGTATCGAAGGACAGGCCCAGTAGAGCCATGGTGCCAAAAGTGAGGCCCACCGTGAGCACGTTGGGCACCATGGTGACCACAGCCATTCCAAAGCTCTTGAGCCCAATCCACATGGCCAAGAGGATCAGCAAGGTGGCGATGCCGAAGCTGCCGTAGGCGTCCGCCACGAGATTATGAACAATCTGAGCGAAGAGCGGGGGCAGGCCCGTGGTTTGGGCGCTGGCCTCCGTGTTCTGAAGGGCCAGGCTCGCGGTCTGCTCGGTGATCTCGACCAGGTCCAGCAGCTCCTCGCTCGACATGGTACGGATCTGGGCTGTCAATCTAACTTGCGAGAGGTCATCATTGGCAAAGAATGAGAAGGTCGTGGGATCAATCAGTTCCAGCTGGGCGATCTCTTCTGCCTTGGTGGGCAGAGGTCCCAACGGGTCCGCCGCGCCGCCATCCATCAGGCTCTTGGCGAGCCGCAGGTAGTCGGACAGGGCCAGCAGGGCCAGCACATCGTCCAGCTGGCGCAAGTCCTTCACGAGGCCGTCGAGTGCAAGCAGACCTTCGGGTGTCTTGAAGTAGCCCGGGCGCGGCCCATCGACGATGATCTCCATCATGTCGACGCCGCCCAAGGTTCGCTCTAGGACCGCGAGATCCTTGCGAAGGCGGTGCTCATTGTCGAGGTAACCGACGAAGTCTGAGTCGATCTGGATCTGCGAGATGGCGGCGACGGAGATGCCAAAGAGCAGCCCCGTGACGGCCAGGGTCGCGGCCAGCCGTTGATTGGCCCAGCCTGCAAAGCGGGCGAGGGCGCGGCCGACGCGAGGGGCCGCCGGGAATTGGTGGGTACGCTGCCGAGGGTAGCACATGGTCACCAAGAGCGCGGGCATCAGCAGCATGGAGCACAGGTAGGCCGATACGAGTCCGATGGCCGTCGCCACGCCGAACTGGCGCAAGGGGCCCACGCCGCTGGTGATCAGGGCAAAGAAGCCTACGGCGGAGGTCGCTGAGGTGAGAAGGCAGGGCCAGGCCAGGGCTTCGACCGTGGCGAGCAAAGCGGCCCTTCGGTCCTCAGTGCGCTCGAACTGGCGCCGCAGCTCAGCGAGAAAATGCACGCTGTCCGCCAGGCCCACCACCAAGATCATAGTGGGCACGGTGGCGGTGGCCATATTGAGCTCTGCCCCCAGCAGGGCCAGGCTGCCGACCACCACAGCTGAAGAAAAAGACACCACTGCAATCGGGATTGTCGCCCCCACCCAGTCGCCAAAGATGATCCACATCAGCACCATCAAGAGCACGAGCGCGGCCGGGAAGAAGAGCAAGGTGTCTTTCTGAATGCCGGCGGCGATCGCCTCCTTGGTGACGGCGGTCCCGCCCAAGTGCACGGTGCGATGGCTGGCTCGGAAGCGGTCCGCCTGCTTGCGGATGGTATCCACCGTAGTGAGCCGCTGCACGGGGTCCACCATCTCCGGGGACAGCTGCACAAAGAGGAAGGTGGTCTCGTGGCGAGCGTCCACGAGCAGTTGCCCGTAAAAGGGGTGGGTACGTACGCGGTGGGCAAGCTCGATGGCGCCATCGGTGGTGGCAGGGCGCGTGCGCAGCAAAGGGGCAAGATCTAGGGCGTCCCCGTCTCGGTCTAGCGCGTCCGCAGTCGCCACTGAGAGCACACGGTCAACGCCCTCGACGTCCTGAAGCACCCGCCCCAGCTCGAGCACCGCGTTGATGGTCTCGACGTCGAAGACCGTATTGCCGGGCTCACGAAGGCCGACCACGACGGCCTCGCCGATCTCGTATTGGCGGTTGATCTGCTCGTAGAAGACCCAGGCCGGGGTGCCGGCAAGGTAGGCTTCAGGGCTGGGGTCCAGCTCCACCCGGTAAGCACCGATCGCGGACAGGGCCAGGCAGCCCACCGCGATAGCGAGCGCGGCGAGGCGGTGGTCAATGCACCAGGCGGTGCCGTCTCGCACACGCTGGGCCAGGCTGGCACTCGAGCCGATCACAGATCAGTCCACGACCCTGAGTTGAGGGGCTTGCTGGCGGACCGAACTGGGCACGCCGGGTCCGCGAAAGAGCTGCACGCGGCGATAGATGCCCGCCCTGTCCTGGGTGCCTAGGGCCTCGCTGGCCTGCATGTCCAGGCGCAGACCACAGTCTGAGGGCACCTTATCGTAGGCCTCATTGGAGTAGATCAGCACCGGCGCACCCGGCTCTAGCCGTTTGCACACTTGCTTGAGCAGGGATTGTCGTGGCCCAGCTTCAAGGTAGTCGATGCAGTTCGACAGGTACACGCCGCGCAAGCTGTCCGGCAGATCTTCTAGGCAGGCCTGGGGGCTGCTGCGCGTCTCGATGCGCTGATCTGCATCGCGCAGCAGGGCATAGTGGCGGGCACGAAGGTGGGGTGGCTGCAGGGGCTCAGGTAGCGGACTGCGGCGCGGGCGCACCAGGTGTGCGAACAGCGGGTTGTCGGACAGTCCGGTGGCCACGAGCGTCTCCAGATACCCCAGAGGATCACGGTTGAGCGCCTGGGGATACTCGGAGGCTGTCCATTCCGCCTCGGGAAAGAAGAGATTCACCCGTGCACCGAGTAGGCCGAGGGTTTTCTTGAGCCGGGGCCCCTGCAAGTACTGCACGAAGACCGCCCGGCGTCGCTCGGCGCAGCCATCGAAGAGCATGGTCTGGTAGGCGGCCTTGGGCATGACGGCGCGGCAGATCAGCAGCCACGCATCAAAGAATAGGGTCTGCCGGTCGGCATAGAACAGCCCTGCCACCAGCCATGAGCGCCGCGCGTGCCACCAGCGCTGGGCTTCGTCGGGCAACGCGCGGATCAGCTGGTGGGCGAGCGCGCCGCGTCGAAGTCGGCTGGCGCTGCGTAGGCCCATGACTGCAAGGTAGTCTTCACGGCCAAAAAGCCGGGCCGCGGCCAGCTTGAGTTGCAGCAAGCGCTCCAGGTCCGGGTTGGCCTCCAGGTCGGTGGTGAGCACCAAGTCCGCGCCCAGTCCGGCAAGAGTGAGCGCAGCCTCGCCTGCGCCATGCGCCGAGAGGCAGAGGTAGGCACCGCCGCGCTCCGGCTGCAGTGCGCGACCTAAGAGGTCGCCGTCATCGCTGACGCCGGTGTGTACCAGTCGCATCAAGGGGGCGAGGACCCCTGGTTTGGACTTCGATAAACGCACGATGTGCTCAGGGGTGTAGGGGCAGCCCCTGCTTGAGGTTGAAGTAGCCCTCGACCCCAGTTGCCAGAGTTCGGATGAGGTCAAAGGGACCGCCATGCGCAAGCCCTCTTGCGGCGCGTTGCAGCACACGGTGCGGCTGGTAAAAGCGCTCCTGCAGCCGCTCAATCTCGGTCGCGACCTCCTCGGGCGCGAAGGCATCCGGCCGCACGGTCACATGGTAGGTGTCGTACATCTCCAGATCTCGGGTCAGGATTCGATCTTCCGCGAGCAAGCGGGCGTAGTCCCTGGCGCCCGGGTAGGGCGTATAGATGTGGAAGATAGTGATATCCACGTTGGCTCGATCCAAGAACTCGCCCGTGACATCAAAGACATCCCGGGGCTCATGAGGAAAGCCCATCACCATGCCCGTGCTCAAGCTGATGCCCTCATCTCGAATGCGGTTCAGAGTCTCTAGATAGTTCCGGGTGTTGTTCTGCCACTTTTCCTGCGCACTCAAGCTGCCCTCGTGCAGGCTCTCGATCCCTACGTTGAGCCAACCGCAGCCCGACTTGGCCATCTTCTTGATCAGACCCTTTTGCTTGGCGATGTCCATGGAGACCTGGGCTACCCACTCTTTGCCCAGGGGCCGCAATCGATCGCACAGGGCATGCAACCAAGCGGGCCGATTCAGCAGGTTATCGTCTACGAACAGCACCCGCCGCGTGGGGGCTCGGGCCACCTCCTCCACGAGATCATCGATGCTGCGCATGGCGACGGTCTGACCATGGAAGTCCGGGATAACGCAGAACCTGCAGGAAAACTTGCAGCCTAGGCCCGCCTGCACTTGGGTGATCCAGGTATTATAGCCCTTGTCTGGCCCAGTGAGCGCGCGATTGTACTGAGGCAGTGAAAAGCCTTCGCCGCCAAAGGGCACAGAGTATTGGCGTTGCAGACGCCCGGCGAGGAAGTCTTGAAGCAGCACTGGCCAGGATCGCTCGGCTCGCCCGATCACGATGGCGTCCACTGAGGGCTCTTGCAAGGCAAGCTGCGGGCTGAGGCTAGGAAAGTAGCCGCCCAGGATGACCGTCTTGCCACGCTTCTTGAGGGCGCGGGCCATCTCAAAGGCCCGGGGCGCCATATAGGTCATCACCGTGATGCCGACGATGTCGGAGCTGATGCGGTCGGGCTCGAAGGCCTCGACCCGCTCATCGATGATCTGCACATCCCACTGCGGCGGTGTGGCTGCCTCTAAGGCGAGCAGGGACAGGCGCGGCAGCCGACGTAAGCGGCTGAGCGTATCCCTACGGTCCCGAAGCGGCTCGAAATAGCGGGGCGCGGGCGCAAGCAAGGTGACCTGCGGTGCAGCTTTGCGATGAGGCATCACGGAGCGACCCTGAGCGCGATCGTAGGGTACAAGTGCACGTTATCGGTACTGCGCAGGCTGCAGATCGGCTCGGCCTCATCCCCGATCGAAGAGCCGAGGCGGTCTACATCCAACAGGGAGAAGTGCAAGATCCGCGCACCCGGCGCGCTCACGCGTCGGACTTGGTCAATGAGAGCCTGCAGCTCATGGGGCGTCAGATAGTCCGGAGCATTCGATAGGTACAGTCGGGTAGCCCACTTATCAGGTAGGGTTGCAAGGCCCGCGGTCAGGTCCAGGACTTCGAGGCGCAGCCGCGTGCTGGCATCGTTGATCTGCGAAAAGGATTGCGCGCTGTACAGGTGCTCGGTCCACTCTGGGTGCACGTGTCCGGCAGCGGAGCGCGCCAGCACGGGGTTATTCTTGGCGCCGCCTTCGAAGAGCGGCCGGAAGGTCTCGAAGAAGTCCGCGACCATCTCATCGGGGCGCGTCGATACGCGACACAGCTTATGCGGAAAGAAGAGCCACTTAAGCTGGGGTGCGAAGGTTCTAGCCAGCAGGGCCAACCCATAGCGGGTGCTGGGGCGCTCTATCAGCCGGTTGAGGCAGGTCCTGCGCTCCTCACGCTGACCATGGTGCCCAAGCAGCAGCGCGAACGTCTCAGCGTCAACCATGCGGCGCAAGGTCGCCACGATCGCGACGATGATCAGGTGGGTCATGCCGTGGTTCAGCATGCCCTTGGGCACCCACGCTCGACGATTCAATAACAGACGCCGTGTCGACGAGGGCGTAGCTCGGGTGAGCCGGTCAAAGGTGCACAGGCGCCACGCACGGGTCGCCGGAGCCACACCGAATAGTTCAAGGTAGGCTTGCACGTCCAGGTGCATGATGGCGGCGCGCTTCAGCTCGGCAAGCGCAACCTGTACTGCGTTCAGGTCGAAGCCTACAACTTGCTCGGGGCCGTTGGCCAATAAGGATAGCAGCACGTCGCCGCTGCTACATATCCCTGCGACGCGGTCCGAAGGACCCACTTGCAGGGCAGATTGACAGATCCGCAGGCTCTCCGCAGTCTCGGCGAAGGCAAGAGCGCCATAGAGATTACGCTCTCGCAGCAGTCGGCGTGCGAAGCTACCCAGACCAGCGCTGTCTTGGGCGATGCGCTGCCGCATCCCAGCGAGGCCTACTTATCTTTCTTCTTCTTGGAGAAGTTGACGCGTACCCGGCGGGCCTCGTGATCGGTACGAGGCATGATCAGGAGCGTGAGGCCGATCAGCAGAGGAATCGTGGCTGCCAGTCGCGCTGCGCCGGGCAGAGTTACGGCCCAGTAGATCGCCACCACGATGACGAACAGCGGCCACAGTCGCGTCGCGAGGGGCTGGCGGTCCGAAGTGCGGTTGGCGCGGGCGCGGGCGCCCCACCACAGTAGGAACCAGGACTCGGGGGTGTAGATGAGGGGCGTGAGCCCTAAGAGCATGCACAGGAATAGGTCCATGCCGCTGCCGCGCTCGGTGCCGCTCGGGATGCGCACAAAGTTGGTGGTGGATTCGAAGACAATTTCACCGAGCGCCTCGCTGCCCTGTCGGAACCGGCTGCGCACCAAGAAGGGATTTGGCATCGCGCTGACGCCCAGACGCTGCTCCAGGTCGAGAAGCACCGCGCCGGTGTCTTCGAGCTTGTCAGCATAGACGGTGCGAAAGCGACCGCGCTGCACGTCCTCCTGCAGCCAAGGCTCCTCATCCCACAGGGTGGCGTAGGCGCTGGGCACCAAGGGACCCGTGCCAATCATGTACAGCTCGAACAGGGTCTGACCGTTGCCCGAGTCGGTGCGGCGCAGGGTGGGAAAGATGGGGTCATTCGTAGGTACGGTCTGCCGCACGGGCCCGATTCGTGCCAGGCCCGGGCTGCCGGGTGCGCTATCGGACAACAGGGTCATGCATACCGATGCACCACGGTTGAGGTGCGCCGATAGATCTCCCATCAGGTGCTGGGTCAGCGAGAAGCCGTTCCTATGCAGCCAGTCTTGCATGGGTTTTGGCAAGACGTGTTGACGGGTGATTGTAGAGGTATAGACAGTGCCCGAGAAGATCTGCCGATCGAGAAGCTGCAAGTCTCGTGAGGGGGCCTGTGGCCCAGGGGGTTGGGCATCCTCCTTGGGGTCCGGGAAGAGTCGCTGGCTCAGGAGGGTGACAATCGAGGGGCCGAAGACGCGGGCCCGCACCGACTTGTTCAGGGGCGGCTCGATCGTCGTGCCACTGTCGAGGGTGGCGAAGGGCGCCGACGGCGCCTCTTCAAAGCTGGGGGCGGCCGGGAAGGGTTTGATCCACAGGGCGCGGCGGTCCTCGCTCTGCAGGTGCAGCTCCTCGATGAGCACCTCGCTCTGCCCCTGGTGCGCGATCATCGCGCGGTGCGTACGCACCGTCTGGTAGCGCCCATCCGGGGTCACCACCACGTCCGCTTGGGCCGACGTACTGGCGCCCAGCACCAAGATCGCTGCCAAACCCCACTTCATGCTGTCGCGCATTCGGTCCACGTTGCGGGCGGGAGACTATCCTCGTCCTCGCCTGGGGTCCAAAAAGCGTCGGGCCAACAGTGAAACAATCCGAGATGAAGCCCCGGAATCGCCCAAGATCCCCGGGGAAGATGTTCAGCGCTCCGTCGGTTAACCGATAGAGAAACAGTAGGAGGGGCGACGATGCAGCCATGGACGCAGCGACTGAACGAACGAGCAGATAAGACTTGGCCCTGCCAGCGTCTGAGGCTCGGCTGGTCCTTGGTCATCTTCTACGTCTTCGAGCTCACAATGGGCCAGCAGCTGCCTGAGGTCATGCCCTGGCTGGCGCTGGGCCTGGGGCTGGCTATGCTCGGCTCAGCGATGTACGCCATTCGCAGCTGGAAGATGAAGGCTCAAATCGCCCTGATTATGGACGCGCTGGACCATCGCGCCGTCTAGTTTCGGTACGGCCCCACTCCCTCAGCACCGCGCGCCACCGTGGATCCGAATACGCACATCCCGTCCGCTCGCCTCATGCCGAGGGTGGAGGCCCGCCTACGCCGGCCCGTGCCCGCCTTCGGCACCTTCACATGGTCCGTGCTGGCCCTGACCCTCGCCGCGCTGGGGGCGGGCGGCGCCGCCTTCGCGCAAAAAGCGGGGCGTCTGCCTCCCGGCCTACCACTTTGGGCCTGGGCCGGGCTGGGCGGCCTACTCGGAGTGCTCACATGGGCCTATGTGTATCGTGGGGCCCGCCTACCTGAGCAGGTGCCGCCGCTGAAGCTCGAGGGTGATGACCTGACCGTGCCCATCAGCATCGTCTCCTCAAAGACCGAGCAACTCCGCTTGCAGCAGGTTCAGAGCATCGATGTCAGCCAGCCCCCGTCGGGCGGGGACCTGATGATCGGCACTGACGTCGGCGTCTTTATGTACCCGCTCGATGCCTTTGAGGAGCCCAAGCAGGCATTGCAGCTCGGCCGGGCCATCATCTTGGGCATTGGCCAAGGTCCAGATGGCGCGGCGCGCCTTGAGACCCTGCATCGCAGACAGCAAGTTGGATTGCGGTTTCGGAAGCAACGGCCCAACGCGACTCGAATGGTGTTGCTGCTGCTCTTCGGCATGTTTGGCCTGCAGCACCTCTTCGGCTGCTTTGATGGCAACATCTTCGAGCAGCAGGCCGTCATGCTGCGCATGGGTGCGAATGTGCCGGCCCTGGTGGCTGAGGGGCAGTGGTGGCGGCTCTTCGTCGCCAACTTCCTGCACGGCGGCTGGCTACACATCATCTTGAACGGCCTCGCTCTATGGTCCTTGGGTTCCGCCTTGGAGGGCTTGGTGGGCACCCTGCGCTTTCTTCTGATCTACCTCTGCGCTGCGCTGGGCGGGGCCCTCGCATCGGCTTTGGCCGCCCAGGGACCGTTATCGGTGGGAGCCAGCACCGCGGTCTTTGGCCTATTGGGCGCCTTCGCGGTGCTCAGCTGGCGCTTTGGGTCTGAGTTTCCGACCGGCATTCGCCAGACGCGCCGCTGGTGGATCTTCGTGCTCGGCGTCAACGGCCTGCTGCCCTTTGTGGTGCCGATCATCGACATGGCTGCGCACGTCGGCGGCTTCGTGGCCGGCGCCGCGGTTATGTTCTTGGCCTACCCCTCGGTCAAATACTTCGATCCCTGGGCGCGCTCATCATGGGGCGTGGTCGCGGCGACTGGAATGGTGGCGCTCACCTTCACCTATGCCGGTATGGAGGCCTCTCAGTACCGCTCGAACCCACCGGAGCATCCGCAACGGGCCTTGCTGCGCATCATGGAGGACGAGGGCAATGCCCAGCTGCAAAACCAGGAGGCCTGGTGGATCCTCACCACACCCGGGAACTTTGGCCCTGAGGACTACGAATATGCGCGCACCCTCGCCCAAGCCGCGGTGAAGTCTGAGCGATTGAGCGCTTTCCTCGATACCCTCGCCACGGCGGAGGCCCGGCTGGGCAATTTGCAGGCGGCCGTGCAGTTGGAACGGGAAGCCATCTTGCGCTTCGCGGAAGAGCCAATCGACCGGGGCTTTTTGCGCAGACTGTTCTTTGGGCCCCCAGACGATGGGCGCGTCTTTTGGAGTCAGCTTGCTCGCTACGTGCCGGACGAATCATCTATGGTGCACGGGCCGGCCGCCATCGACGCCGTCGATCTATCGATCGAGGGCGATGCGCTGCGGGTCGTGCGACCGGACGGCCTGCCGTTGGTGCTCTTCGCTGAGGTTCTGGCCGCCGGGACTGCGCAGGGTGTCCTGCGCATTGGCATCGAGGCGGCAGCGACGAACCCTCAGAGCCTTGGGCTGAGCCCGAAGCTCCAGGGGGTCGTACGGCAGGGCGTAGATCTGCGTCTGCTGTGGGTGGATAGCAGCTCGTCCGGCCCCGAGGCCTCAGAGTTGGGGCTACAGTTCATGCCCCACGACCCGACCGTCGATGACCTACCGTTGTAGCTGGGCTAGTTATGAACGGACCAGCTATTGAGCTGACCGGTATCACCGTAGGCGTCGGTATCGAT
>Ga0193954_1001126_pt1 | contig 14034 bp, 8 predicted proteins | sample BB_5_MG_FD_140340 | JGI IMG/M metagenome (GOLD analysis project Ga0193954, IMG submission 140340) | Microbial mat bacterial communities from the Broadkill River, Lewes, Delaware, United States - BB_5_MG | ecosystem: Environmental > Aquatic > Freshwater > River > Microbial mats | place: USA...
ATCAACTAGCAAATGGCGCAACCACTGATCGCGGCTCGACAACAACTGGATCAACAATTTTTCCAAAATATCAGCGCGATTATCAAGATGGATTAATAACTGTCGAACCGCATCGTTAACACTGACTTCATCATGATGAAGATGAACCACCTCACTGACTGCTTCACGATAAAGCTGCTTCGGCATCTCGCTCACCTGTGGCAAACCACCCATGCGAGTCAACCATGGCATACGTCGAATCAAAGAAGCATTAAAACTATCAATGGTTTGAATCTGCAACTGATCGGGATGATGCAACAGATGCCACCCCAACTCGCGATCTCGTGCCAATACCGCACACGCCAACTCTCGGGTCAACCGTTGATGCTCTGCTTCATGAGCGATGGATTCAGGATGATTGAGGTGCCGCTGTGCCCCTTCTAGGGCTAGCAAAACACGTTGACGCATCTCAGCCGCCGCCTTGCGAGTAAAGGTGATGGCCAAAATAGCGTCGGGACGATCAACGCGGCCAAGTAAAGCTAATAGCCGCTGAATGAGCAGCTCGGTTTTTCCCGAACCAGCTGGAGCACGGACAATACACGACAACTGAGGGTCAACGGCTTGACGACGTTGCTGAACATCGGATAATTCGGTCATAACCATCAATTCCCCCCTTCACTCTCTGCAATTCGACATAACCGCGCCAAATCACAAAATTGACAGGTATTTACCGCGACGGGTTCCACCTTAGCGTGAGCTGCAACAAAATCATCGGCCAACTGATTGAGCTGACGGTCCCAATCAGCAAGCAAAACAGGCCAATCATAAATATCACGCTTTGTCGCAGCACTATTGGCAACAGCCTTCACTCGTGGCAATAAATCATCCTCGGCAGCAACACCCTTAAAAGCACACTCGCCCAAACGAATTTGAGCAAAGACCACGGCAACAATCGGTTGTTGATGAGGAGATAAACTCTTTAGCGCGTAGATAGGTAGCTGTGGTTCAACCAATGATTCACCAATGAGGCTCTTATTTTCCACCACCCCACTCTTGTAATCAATCACCACGCAACGACCATCTTCTAATTGATCAACCCGATCTGGCACGGCCGTTAACAACAGTGGGCCAACTTTTACTTGCTGTCTCTGCTCAACAGACACCACGGAAAAAGAGTGCCTCTGACGTTCGATGTTACCAATCCACTCAAACAGTAAGGAGGTTAAACGTGGTTTCTCGATCACCAACAGCTCCTTCGCCTGATCATTCAATCGGGTTTGTTCTAGAACTTGCTCGGTCAGTAAGGCAATATATTGCATCAGCTCTTCATCAGAGAGTGAGCAAAGCTGTTCGTGCGATGTCACCTCGGTCCAAAACAGCTCAAGAATCTTATGAACTAAATCACCACGAACACGACTATCTATACCTGTTTGTGGCGTCTCTAACGCACGAATCTTAAGGCGATGGTGAGCATATGCACGAAATGGACACAACGCCTGCTCTTTTAAGACGCTGGTTCCACCTGACACCTCATGGCCCTGTTCATCACAGATAAGAGATTGGCCAATATCATCGAGTAGAGATTCCAACTCAACAGAGCGTTGTGGCGTAACATCATCGTTGGATGCTTGCGGTTGAAGAGTTTGAACTTCACGAGGAAGAAACGGACTTGGCGAAAGGGTGATCGCGCCGTCACTGAGTGAAAAACTAAAGACAATCTCTGCGGCAGCAAGCTTTAAACGATCTAGAGTCAATTGTGCGTAACGATGCTCATGCTGTATACTTGAGTGTGGCATTTGGAAATGTCGTTGTACGCTAGTAGGGATAAAGGGATTGTACTGCACTCGTCCCGGCAATACATGATCGGTAAGACCTGTCACCCACATAGCATCATATTGAAGACCTGCCGTTTCAAGTAGCCCCGTCACCTGCAACCGATCATCTTGCGCCTTCGATTGAAAAAGTTGCTCAGCAGCCAATTTACGTAACAACCTTAAAGCTATAGCGCGATCAACTAGCCCATGCACAACACTGAGGCTTGCCAATGCCGGCATCAACTTTTCGCGCCACGCGGCTAACGCTTGATAATCATCACTTGTAAGTGCTCGCTCACCGGGCCACCCCACCTGAGTCAACAGATGATTAAAGTGATCACTCCACTGAGACAAGGATTGCTTTGTGGTCTTTTTCTGTTCTTTCTCTAAGATGTTAAGCAGCCTAATAAATGAGGAGCAACCACCGCCCTTGCTGCGACACATTGCCAACAGAGAGTACACACTCGCCTGACGCATATTTTGTTGCCGCAACTGCGCTTCAAAACGACTCCGTGCATTTATTTCTGATTCAACATCTGCCAACCAAGGGGTACGCAACAAATAACTGATGGTTTCAAAGTCCACAGAGCGACCGACAGCTAAAACCATAAGAGCTGTGGCAATCATCCCCTGCTTAGCCAGCGGCCTTCCCAGTGAAACATTAAACGACTGCACAGGAACGCGATCAGGATACGACGACTTAGCTAATTCATGGCGAAAAATTCGTTCGACACTGTTTTGTAATCGAGCAAGATCAGGGATTACCACCGCCACCCGACCGACACGTTGTTCTAATTTCTGGCGCGCCCAACATGCTGCGGCAACGATCTCTTCACGCTCATTTTGCGCAGCAACATATTCAATATTGATAGGCTGAGAAATAGGATCAATAACACCAACTTCAACCCGACAACCTTGCTTCTGGAGGTGATCATGCAATCGCTGTTGTCCTGCATCAAACTCATCAAAACCAATAAAAATACATGCCTCAGGTACTAAAACACGCCCCTCGTTAAGAAGTGAGATCACATGATCAATCAACGAAGCGCCATCGATCCAGTTATGTTGTCCACACCGCGACAAATAAGCACTTTGCCAACGTAAAAATGCCTGATGTTCTGCTGAGCACAGAGCTGTCATTCGATATCGACTTGAATCATCTAAACACTGGGCATTAACAACTAACTGATGAGCTTGACTCACCAACCTCGTTGTTGCCTGAATTTGCATCAATTCTAAATGATGATTTTCAAGATCAGCACGAACAACCTGCTGCCACAGACAGTCAGCTTGTGCACCATTGAGAAATTGCCCCTCTTGCCCGACATCAGCCAAACGACACTTCAACCAAGTATCAAGAGTTGAAATATCTGGCCGCTTCCATACTTGAGCTCCACCTGCCTGTTGGTAGTTAGCATATTCATCATGAAGAGTTCGAGCCAGTCGGCGATTGACAGTGATGAGCGTTGCTCCTGCTGACAATGCCTTGAAAATGGATTTGTATGCACTCAAAATAGTTCACTCTTTACAGCAGAAAACAGCAATCAAACTACTGATTTAGTTAATTAAATACGAGACGATAAATACACCCAGCACGTTGGTCGCTAACATAGAGAGCACCATCAACGCCAACCACACAATCTGTTGGTTCCCCCCAGGGACGACCTTCAACACTCCAGCCGGAAACAAGATCTACTCCCCAGCCAAGACTTCTCCCCTCTTCAGATAATGGGACTCCCATCAAACGAAAGCCTTGCTGTCGTTTACCGTAGTTAGCACCCTGCATCACCATATACAACATGGATTGATAGGTAGCGGAACCTTTGATGTTATAGCCAAAAGCTATCCCCCGTGGCGATGAATTCGAAGGTAGCTGCAACAGAGAGGGTTGCGTTGAACGACAAATTTCAGACGAACCTCGTTCACCATCGGGTATACGGTTACCGTAACAAAATGGCCAGCCATAATCGCCTCCAGAAACCAGCACATTAAGCTCATCGGGATGAACATAGAAGCCCAGAGATTCAGGGCCATCATCTGTTGCCCAGATCGAACCACTTTTAGGGTGAACGGCCAACCCTTGGCAATCATATAGCCCCGTTGCATACAACGACACCGCCCCATCATCCATCAGGCGTAAAACAGAAGCCTGTTGCCAATTCTCCTCGGCAACCTCGGCTCCAACCGAAACATATAACTGCTGACCAGACCCAACAGTTAAAGCATGCGCCCAGTGATGTTCATCAGCGGGAAGCTGATCATAAATAACCTGCTTTCGCTCGGCCTCGTAATCACCATCAATATCATCAAGAGCGAGAATTCGAGTCGCCGTGGCAACATGCAAGACACCATCTTTAAACACCAAACCACTGGGACGATCTAATCCTGAACAAAAAACATGGGAAGATTCCGCAATACCATCACCATCGTCATCATGCAACGCCACCACCTGACCAACTTTAGGTACACTGACAAAAAGCACACCACGTTCATCTATCGCTAAACCATATGGCTGGCTTAAACCTGTTGCAAAGAGATGAACCGAAATGCCATTGGCAACCTCAAGAGAACGCTGCCCATGATTCCACCCTTGGCGCAATGCTGACGGGACATTGATTGTTTGCAACGTTACTGGCAATATGCGTTGGTGCAGTTGAGAGTAGCCATCATCACGCTTCGCCACTTCGTTAAAGGCGCGCATGATAGAATGACGTACCAACGGCGGCCAAATTTGTACCACAAGAGCATTGGCCGACAACACGGAGATAGGGATAGCCAGCAACAGCGCACCGCGACCACAATGTTTGGCAACAAGCGCCAATCCTCCACCAACAACAAAGGTGGCAATAAACCATAAAACGCTATTGGAAAACGGTAAAAAAGGGATCGCCATGACAATAAACACCCCTACTGTAAGCAGAAGCGTTAAAAACGCAAAGCGGAGAATTGATTTCACAGCATGGACTCCTTTTGGCACAAAAAAGGCCCCTACATGAGAAGCCTTCCTTTCGTTAACACTACAAAACGTTCAGCAGCTTAATCGCCTAAATGATGGTTAGGAACTAAATAATTCACGACGTAGTCGCGAACAGCATCATTCAACGAGAACTGTTTATCATCGTAACCAGTCGCTCGAAGCTTACTGACATCAGAGCAGGTATAATACTGATATTTGTCACGTAATGAATCGGGCATTTCAATATATTCAATATTCACCTCTTTATCTAACGCAGCAAAAATTGCCGTCGCTAAGGAGTTCCATGAATTGGCCCCATCGCTACCAATATTATAAATTCCGTTCGCTTCGGTATTATCTAAGAAATACAACGACATATTAACAACATCTTTGACATAAACAAAATCGCGCATCTGCTCGCCATTACCATATTCAGGAATATACGACTTAAATAAACCAATTTTTCCTGTTTCAAGAATTTGACGATAAGCCTTAATTACCAAAGAGCTCATATCACCCTTGTGGTACTCATTCGGGCCAAAGACATTGAAGAATTTCAGACCAACAATCTTATCTAAAATCCCCTCCTGTTGCGCCCACTGATCAAACATCTGTTTTGAATAGCCATACATATTCAAAGGCCGCAAACAGCCCAACTGTGATTCGTCGTCCTTAAACCCATGTGCACCGTCTCCATAGGTCGCAGCACTCGATGCATAAATAAAGCGTGCATCACAATGAAGGGCCAACAGAGCCATTTGCTTCGTATATTCAAAGTTATTATGCACCAAGTAGCGTGCATCCAGTTCGGTTGTTGCCGAACACGCTCCCATATGAAGGATCGCCTCTAAACCGTTTTCACCAAGATCAAAATAATCATGCAATTGATCTGAAACGACCAACTCCATAAAATCATCCTTCTCAATATAATCTGCGTAACTCAATGCAGCTAAGTTTTTCCATTTCTCGCTATGACCAAGTGAATCGACAATCAAAATATCCTTACGACCCATTTGGTTAAGCTGCCACACCATTGCACTACCAATAAATCCAGCGCCACCTGTTACAATAATCACGAATTTTATCCTTAATTTTAAGTTTATTGGGTTTCCTGTTAATAAATACAACTAGCTTTAAAGTGTAACACTATCAACTAATGCTAGCAATTGTGGTCTAGCATTTAGACTTCAGTAATTATTACAGCTCAAATCAAGATAAAAACAAACACCGTTTGTTTAATTCCGTAAACAAAAATTTAGATTTTAGTAAAACTGTTGTTTTTATATATTCTGATTTCCACCAAACAAGCAGCAAATCATCGAATTACAGATTAGCTGACAAGTCAGCACTACATTGTATAACAGCCATATACCACCCATGTGAATACCTGCCAAAACCAGTATTGATGCGGCACAGGATGAATGCCAAAGCACCAGTTAAACATGGTTACATTTAGCCGATTACACTTGACAACTTTCCACTCACAAGTCTATCTTATTTTTTTTATCATAACTAAAACACCTTCAAACCAAGCAAACGAAACAAATATCACCTCTCAATCTTTGAAAAAAAACGTTGAGACAAGTCAGTAAACTAAATTTAGTTGACGAACTTCGATTTCCCTATTTTTTTATCCAGACTAAAACCGAAAGGAAAATTTACATGGCAAAAAAAAGAGATGCTCTTGATTATCACAGCACAGGTCGTAAAGGTAAAATTGAAGTCATTGCAACAAAACCATGCGATACAAGCCGAGACTTGTCGCTTGCATATAGTCCTGGCGTAGCTGAGCCTTGTCTTGAAATTGAACGTGAACCAAGAACAGCTTATGAGTATACAGCCAAAGGCAACCTTGTTGCTGTAGTTTCAAACGGTTCCGCAGTACTTGGTCTTGGTGACATTGGCGCACTCGCTGGCAAACCTGTTATGGAGGGTAAAGGGGTTCTATTTAAGCGCTTTGCTGATGTTGATGTCTTCGATATCGAACTCGACACCAAAGATCCCGATGAGATTATTCGTACTGTACAACTTCTTGAGCCAACTTTCGGTGGCATCAACCTAGAGGACATTAAAGCTCCAGAATGTTTCTATGTTGAAGAGAAACTTAAAGAGACGATGAACATCCCCGTATTTCACGATGATCAGCATGGCACTGCCATCATTGCTAATGCCGGATTATTAAATGCTCTTGAAATCACCAACAAAGATATTTCTAAAATTAAGATTGTCGTTAACGGTGCTGGTGCAGCAGGTATCGCCTGTGCACAAATGGCTCTAACTCTTGGTGCAAAACTTGAGAACATGATCGCTTGCGACAGCAAAGGTGTTATTTACAAGGGTCGTACTGAAGGGATGAATGAGTACAAGGAGCGCCTTGCTACTGATTCTGAAGCACGCACCCTTGAAGAAGCGATGGTTGATGCCGATGTGTTCTTCGGCGTTTCAGCAAAAGACGCTGTGACCCCTGAGATGGTGGAATCAATGGCAAAGGATCCTGTCATTTTTGCGATGGCCAACCCTGACCCAGAGATTCTCCCTCCTGATGCCATGAAAGTTCGTAGCGATGCTATTGTCGGTACGGGACGTAGTGACTTCCCGAATCAGGTCAACAACGTTCTTTGCTTCCCATTTTTATTCCGCGGTGCTCTCGACACTCATGCCACTGCAATCAATGATGAGATGAAGATGGCAGCGGTTAAAGCGCTCGCTAATCTCGCTAAAGAAGATGTACCCGATTCGGTTGTTAAGGCGTATGGCAACACCAAATTTTCTTTTGGTCGCGACTACTTAATCCCTAAGCCATTTGATCCACGTGCACTACTTCACGTTGCTCCAGCAGTAGCCCAAGCTGCGATCGACAGCGGTGTTGCAACTCGTGACATTGGTTGCATTGATAAATACACGGAATCCCTTGAAGCGCTACAGGGTCGCTCAAAAGAGATTATGCGTACCCTTATCAATAAAGCGAAATCGGATCGCAAGCGAATCGTTTTCCCAGAGGGTGACAATGAAAAGATTCTGCGGGCAACACAGATCTTAATTGACGAAAAGATTGCTATCCCCATCTTGCTTGGACCAGAAGATAAGATTAAAAACATGATCAAAACCCTTGGTCTTGATTTGCACGGTGTGCAGATTATTGATACCAAAGGCAGCCCAAAGCATAATGAGTACGCTCAAGAGCTTTTCCGTCTACGTCAACGTAAAGGTGTGACCCTCGCTGAAGCAAGCCGTACGATTTGCCGCGAACGTAATTATTATGGCGCCATGATGGTCCGTATGGGTGATGCCGACACTATGCTTTCAGGTGTGAACCATCACTACCCTGAAACGATCCGCCCTGCATTAGAAGTGATCGGTAAGCAACCCTCCGTTAGCGGTGTGCATGGCCTGTACATGATGGTTTTCAAAAAAGAGGTGATCTTCTGCGCTGACACCACCGTTACTATCGATCCAACAGCTGAAGAACTAGCTGAAACTGCGATTCTCTCTGCTGCAAAAGCGCGACAATTTAATGTTGATCCTAAGGTTGCGATGCTGTCATTTGCTAACTTTGGCAGTGCAATTCATCCATTCACCAACAAAGTTAAAAAAGCAACTGAGCTGGTTAAAAAATGGGCACCAGAGATTAAGGTGGACGGAGAGATACAAGCGAATGTGGCTCTCGATGCAGAATTAACCGAGCAGCAATACCCATTCTCGCAAATTAAAGGCGATGCCAACGTACTCGTATTTCCTGACCTTAACTCAGGTAACATCTCATACAAGTTACTGAGTAAACTTGGTGGTGCTGAAGCGGTTGGCCCAATCCTTATGGGGATGAAAAAACCTGTTCACGTTTTACAACGTGGTGATGAAGTTAACGACATCGTTAACATGGCAGCCGTTGCTGTCGTGGATGCCCAAGAAGCTTCTGATAAAGAGATCAATAACGGCTTCCATTAATCGTTAAACTCTAAACACTACTGATCATTTAAACGGGGGAACCGCACGGTTCTCCCGTTTTTTATTCAACTTCAAAATTAATTTTCATCACGCAACGCCCCTTTTCTTCCACGTATAATCCTGATATAGTTAATGTTTACCTGACACAATCAATGGAGACTTAAACCATGCGTTATATGAGTACTCGCGGACAAGTTCGCGATATATCGTTCAAAGATGCGGTGATGATGGGCCTTGCTACCGATGGTGGCTTATTACTCCCAGAACAAATACCAACCATTAGCAATGACGAACTAAAGCGTTTTTCAACCATGAGTTACGCTGAGATTGCCTTTGATATTATCTCCCGCTTTACAGGTGATGATTTTCCAGCCGACGATCTACGTGATCTAATTAACCGATCATATGCCACCTTTGACCATCCCGATGTCACACCGGTAGTTAAAAAAGATGGCGTATATATTCTTGAATTATTTCATGGCCCGACTCTCGCATTTAAAGACGTCGCACTCCAATTCCTTGGTAATCTATTTGAGTATCTACTCGAAGAGCGCAACCAAAACATGAACATCCTTGGTGCAACGTCTGGCGATACAGGCAGTGCAGCTATTTACGGAGTTCGTGGCAAAGAGAAGATCAACATCTTCATCATGCATCCACACGGTAAGGTTTCTCCGATCCAAGAACTGCAAATGACCACCGTCACCGATGCAAATGTTTTCAATCTTGCCATTCGTGGCACCTTTGACGATGGTCAACGGATCATCAAAGAGGCATTTGGTGATCTCGATTTCAAATCTGAGTATTCACTCGGAGCGGTAAACTCCATCAACTGGGCGCGCGTATTAGCGCAGATCGTTTACTACTTCTACGCTTACAGCCGTGTACAACCTGAAACAGAAAGCAAGCTGATCGACTTCTCGGTTCCAACTGGAAACTTCGGCGATATTTTTGCTGGCTATATGGCTAAGCGAATGGGACTACCCGTTGGTAAATTAATTCTTGCGACAAATGAGAACAATATACTTTCTCGCTTCGTTCTCGACGGTGACTACTCTGTTGGAACTGTCGTTGAAACATTATCGCCCTCAATGGATATTCAAATTGCGAGCAACTTTGAACGCTATCTATTTTACCTACTCGATGAGGACAGCGAATCACTCAAGGCATTGATGGAAAGTTTCTCCGATAGCAATAGCCTGCAGTTTGACGAGCAACTACAAGCAAAAGTCCGCCAAGACTTTGCCTCGCTAACGGTTGACAAGGCAACAACACTCAAGCAAATCACACAGTTTTACCAAGCAACAAATTACGTACTCGACCCACACACCGCTGTTGGTGTTAAGGCCGGTCAAGAACTCAGTGATCCTGATATTCCTATTGTCTGCCTCGCCACTGCTCACCCTGCAAAATTTGGTGAAGCGGTACAACAAGCGATTGGCAAACCACCAGAGGTTCCAGCGTCTCTCGCTGGAATTGAACAACGTGAACGACGCTGTGATCTTATTGATGCTGACACCGCACAAATTAAAGCTTACCTTGTCGAACGAGCACACTAGCTAAAAATGACTCAAAGCCCTCAACATCATGTTGAGGGCTTTTGTTTATCAGCTTAAAGGATGAAGCCCATGCCTTATCGATACATCATTTATTTGTTCATAATCATAGTGCTCTCAGCGTGCCAGTCCGATCACCAAACATCGTCCGATCAGACCTTACCTCAAGAGAACACAGCACTACAAATTAACGAATCAACAGTAAAACCAACTCTCCCCTCAATTGACCTAGAGGTAACACAGCAATCTCTTGAGCAACTATATGACAATGAAGATCAAGACTTAACCGCTAACGCTCCGGTACGAATAACAAAACAGGAATCTGATGGACAAAAAACAAAGATTAGTGGTGGTGTGTTACTCGATGAAGAGAGAAGCATGATAACAGATGGGGTCGAAGGCATTGATGGCGCCGAAGTAAAGATTAGCGTACCACTTCACTAAGAGATGGTACGCTAATCAATCTAGACCAAAACAGGAAAACGCTTAATAACGATTTTTTCGCTTACGTAACTCGGTAAACACCTCAAGCTCTGAATTGTCTTCCATCTTCAAAGCCTTACGTAATGCGCAATCAGCTGTACGTAAAAACGGATTAGTCGTTAACTCTTCTATTAAACGTGCAGGAATAGTGCCTTCACCTCTGCCACGCTGCAATTGCACCTCGCGCAATTTCTTACGCACAACAGCTGAATCAGGTTCCACATGTTCAGCAAAGCGATAATTATCCAGCGTGTATTCATGTCCACAATAAAGAAGGGTTTCAGCCGGTAACGACTTAAGGAGCTGAAGCGAATCGAACAACTGCGCCATTGTCCCCTCAAAGATTCGACCACACCCACCAGCGAACAAAGCGTCCCCGCTAAATAGCGCACCAGTAAAGCTATCATTCGAGGCAAGATAATAACTACAATCTGCCGTTGTATGGCCGGGGGTATAAAGAACCTGTATCGCCCCACAAGCTTGCGAAACCGCCGGACAATCGAGCTGCGCCAAAGATCCCTCTCCAGTCAAAACAACATCAACCTCAGGGATGCGCTTATCGGCACCAATGATCGTACAGCCCGTTACACGCTTTAGCTCTTTATTACCTTGGCAATGATCCTGATGCATGTGGGTATTTAAAATCAACGACAAAGTACAACCGTGCTGTTCAAGATAACGTAAAACCGGCTGTGCATCGCCCGGATCAACAACAACCGTTGCACCATCCACATGGATCACATAGCAATAATTATCTTCATTGGTTGGTAGCATCTGAACTTGAATCATAACAGTGACCTCCCATACTGAACCGATAATTTACATACTTAGAATTATGCAGGTAACACTTTTTTCCACGTACTAATTGTTACACTTTCAAATAATCCCGCCTTAGCATATGGATCATTCGCAGCAAACTTTTCCGCCTCTTCACGGCACTCCATATCAAGAATCACCACTGAACCATTCATATTTTCCTCACCATCAAGGGTGGGCCCAGCAGCATGAAGTTTTTCACCAAAGCTCTTTAAATATTCAACATGGGCAGGACGGTTTTCCATCCGTACATTCAAATGGTTTGACTTGTCGACACAATGAACAACGTACAACATAATTTAACTCCATTATTAATTTTAGATAGCAACTAAATACAAGAATTAAATAACAATAAGCTATCACAACAAGATTGTCCAAGGTTGTTGCTGATTCAATCGCAGTGCTTAGCAATTTTCATAGCACAGAACATGCCTCCTTCTCAAATAATCTATAGACACATTGCTAGTGGATCATCGAAAAACCATATTCAGGCACCTCCATGTTCACGTCAAAACAACCTTATTATCTACAGAAAAAATTAGTCAAGCAAAACAATGGCAGAAAAATCAACACTTAAACTACTGAATTCACACATTAGTACCTAAAAAAATACTAGACCACTTAATAGTAGGTACTTGTTACTTATAAACCTTTCTGTGAAACTGTAACAGAATCAAATATCAAACAATAACTATCACTGCTCAGTGAATATAAATTTAAGGTAACGCATTAGTTGCGTAACTGACATTACCTTCTACACTTAACCAGAAAACAACTAACATCAACACCAAGGAGATAACGATGAGCCCAACGAAATTTAAAGCAATGATTGTTGAACAACCTGAACCAAAAAAATTTACTCGCACCATTGGTGAAAAAGCGATTGCTGATCTTCCTGAAGGAGACCTTCTCGTTAAGGTTCATTACTCATCGTTGAACTTTAAGGATGCCCTGTCCGCTACGGGAAACCCTGGGGTAACCCGTAAGTTCCCCCATACGCCCGGAATTGATGCTGCGGGTGAAGTGGTACAGTGTGACAGTGGTGCTTTTGCTGTTGGCGATAAGGTGATTGTTACCAGTTATGACCTCGGAATGAACACCGCTGGCGGTTATGGTGAGTATATTCGTGTGCCATCAAAGTGGGCGCTTAAACTTCCAGAAGGGCTATCTCTACGGGAGAGCATGATCTACGGTACAGCGGGTTTTACTGCAGCACTTTCCGTATTACGTTTAGAACAAGGCGGCGTTAAACCTAGCGATGGTGATGTACTTGTCATTGGCGCAACAGGTGGCGTTGGCAGTATTGCGGTATCTATTTTAGCTAAGGCGGGTTACCGCGTCGTTGCAGCAACAGGTAAACCAGAGCAAGCTCAATTCCTCACTGATTTAGGCGCAGCTGAAATCATCAGCCGTGATGATTTGATGAAAGGTGCAGAACGGCCAATGATGAAAGAGCGCTGGGCAGGTGTTGTTGATGTGGCGGGTGGCGAACCACTAGCAGCAGCGATTAAATCGACCCGCTACGGTGGTGTCGTTACCTGTTGTGGGTTGGTGGCTTCAATGGAGTTAAACCTCAATGTGTTCCCATTTATTTTACGTGGCGTGAGCTTAACTGGTATTGATTCGGCAGAATGCCCGATGGACTACCGCATTCAAACATGGGCGAGACTAGCCAGCGATTGGAAGTTGGACAACTTAGAGGAAACCGTGACTGAAGTGTCGCTCGATGGCCTAGAAGAGAAGATTAGTGCGATTCTTAAAGGGCAACTAAGTGGTCGCACTTTAGTTAAAATTTAAAATCATTGTCAAATGTGGGGGTGCATACTCTGCGCCCCCACTACTCCACCAGTTAAAGAACGTTGCACTCAATCTTACTGGAGTTTGTATTGGATGATTGATGACATTCTCGAACAACTTGATGACCAACTAGACAATTATCTGCAACGGTGAGATCACCACTTGCGACAGTCTAACTATTTGGGGGCAATCTTTGTTCAGCAGAGTGATGTTAAAAAAGCCTTTCATACCCTACTCGCCACATTGAAATCGTCAAAGAATTCTGACTGCCAAGCATCGCAACAATATCCGCATCAATTTTTTCTCGAACTTGCCGAAGTCCAAAGAACCAGCGGTATGACCACCAAGTTATGCATTGTCAGTTTCAAGACTATGCGCTTAGCACTTGAGGACCTCAAGTTTTGTTATGAAGCTGGTCCCTGCGGATATGGCATATATCGTCAGCTTACACAAATTGGTCATAATTGTGCTGTTGTTGCCCCATCGTTAATACCTCGTCGTGCTGGAGACCGAGTTAAGACAGATCGTCGTGACAGTGAGTCGCTGTGTCGGCTTCATCGCTCCAGAGAGCTGACAGCAGTCTGGGTACCTGATCAAAAACAGGAAGCCGTTCGAGATCTGACCCGTGCACGTGAGGATATGAAAGCGATGGAACGTCAGGCACGTCAGCGATTAAATGCCTTTCTCC
>Ga0193954_1001127_pt1 | contig 14033 bp, 12 predicted proteins | sample BB_5_MG_FD_140340 | JGI IMG/M metagenome (GOLD analysis project Ga0193954, IMG submission 140340) | Microbial mat bacterial communities from the Broadkill River, Lewes, Delaware, United States - BB_5_MG | ecosystem: Environmental > Aquatic > Freshwater > River > Microbial mats | place: USA...
CAATCCAAAGCAAACCCCTTAAAAACGATACTTAAGCTCTATATTTAGACTCTTATGTAGTATAATGCAATATAACCAAATCTAACTATTTTAATGGTTCTTTTAATGGTAAAATAAAAACACCATAAAGATAATCAAAAAAAAACCATAAAATAAAAAAAGGGGATATTGTGCCAAAACTTAGTATACCTCTATAAAAAACAACAGTAACATCTATGAGTTTTTAACACAGGAGTTTAGCGAGAGGACAAATCCTTCAACCACTTAAAGTTTTTAGGGGTTGAATTTATATATTATCAATATAATCCCCTAAAAATAGTGCTATGCTCCACTATCAAAGGTGCAACAATTCTGATCAATATCTTATACTGCTAGAAAATTTAGGGTGCTAGAGAGAGCCTTAGTTATGCTTCATAGCCTAGCTCCTTTATATAATTTTACCTTCTTTGTATTTTTCTCTTCGTATACCATTTATAATATCTTCATAAATAATAGTGTTCTCTCCTCTATCAATTGCTCTTAAAGAGCAACTTCGTACCACATTAACAATGTTGGCTCCTGAGAGTTCATATTGGTTGGCTAAAGTTTCAAGGTCAATCTCCTCTATATTGGCTTTGGGGCTAAAGCTCTTTTGCCAAAGCTCTAGTCGTTCACTCTCATTGGGGATAGGAAAATAGATAATCGATGCAAATCGACGCAAAAACGCCTCATCAAAGTTATCTTTAAGATTGCTTGCCAAGATTACCAAGTTTTGCGACTCTTCAATTTTTTGCAATAGATACGCCGTCTCTTGATTGGCGTATTTATCATTGGAGTCACTCACCGAAGTCCGTTTGCTAAAGAGTGCATCCGCTTCATCAAAAAAGAGTATCCAATCTCTATTTTTCGCCCCTTCAAAGATTTTTTCTAAGTTTTTTTCTGTTTCACCCACATATTTGGAGACCAGTTGAGAGAGATTGATACGGTAGACCAATTTATCATACTTTTTGCCTAGCAATGTAGCCGTGAGTGTCTTACCCGTGCCTGAAGGACCATAGAAGAGGGCTTTGTATCCACCATTGAGCGATTTTGCCATCCCCCAATCCTCTCTTAATGTATGGCTATGCTCTAGCCACATATCAAGCTCTTCAAGATGGCTATGAGTATAGGGTGAGATAATCAAATCCTCCCATCTGTAGTTGGTCGTTAGCTTAGAAGCAGGGAAATTGGCATTGTACTCATACTGTAGCTCTTTGCCATAGAGTATCTGATGCAGTGCCTCGGGCGTCAAATCCAATCGGTGGTGGATGATGCTCATACCACTGCTCTCTTTTTCATCGTCTCTAAGCAATATTTTGTGTTCAAAAAGCTTCTCTTGGCTATCAAAAAGCCTTAATGCTTCGATGTATCTCTCCCTAGAGTTGGCTGAGAGCAAAAAAAGAGCACTCTGTATGGTAGGGGTAAAGCCATTGAGCTGATTGTTGACCACACCCCCAAACTCGGTAAATGCACTGTCGTAGAGTTTGTTTTTGGTCAAAAAAATATCCAAAAACTCAGGGGCAATATGGCTAAGCAGTGCTAGAGAGAGTATTTTTTGTTCATCAAGACTTAACTGGTACTTTTGGATCAATTCACCATAAAAGGAACCCTCCAATGAAAAGTCTCTCTCTTGCTCTTTGAGTTCTACATCCTCTTGAAAGTAGTGGGCAATGACATTTTTGATCTGCTCATAGAGCCACTGCGTCTCACGTTCAAGCGTCTGGGCGTTGTTCATTATATTCTCTTAGGTTTGGTGTCAATATCAACTCTGTCAACCAATGGGGTATCATCTTCTCGCTCTGGGTCTTGAATGATAAGCGTCGAGACACGGTAGATAACGCATGGAAGGTATTTGGCATTAAGGAGATTCCAAAAAGCACCATTTTCAGAACTTAGCGGAATATTATCAAGTTTAAAGACCAATTTCTCAATGTTTAAATCCTCCAAGCCTTTAGTATTTGTACTTGTAAAAGTATTTTTACGTTGAAAAAACTCAATGACTTTGGTCGTGTAGTTAAGCTCACTCTCATAATCATTGGGAAAATTGGCCAAAAAAACAATGTAGAGATTGAGATGCACAGGAGGATTTTGACGGTAGACTTTGCCATCAATGACTTTTTTGGGGATAATGGCACTGCGTTGGGTTAAATCCTCTTCGATATTAAAGAGGCTTAGACTCACACTGTTATCAGGAATGTCGAGTTTAGCTCCATCATCATCCAATCTTGGTTTGTGCAGTATCACACTTTTTTTTCCTGTTGAAGCACCTAAATCTTTGTCCAAATACTCTGAGGCTTCACGTGCAATGATGTTTAGTATGGTTCCAATCATATTTTGTATCCTTTTCTATAACAAGAGGTAATAATGTTTTTTGAGCTTTTTTTACGTACTCGTTTGACCAAAGAGCTAATGGCATTTTGACTAAACTCTTCTAGCTCATAGATATGATAGTGTATCTCTTCATAACTTACACTCTCTCCTTTGGCATTGATAAGACACTCCAAAAGCAGTTGTTCATTATGAGTGAGTTTAACTTCACTATCTTCATGCCAAAGTTCATGACTATCGCTTTGCCAACTGTACCCATCAGATAGAGCTATACTCTCACTACTGCATCCCTCTTCAAGGGCTTCAAAGATAGCCTCTTTTAGCTTACCTGAAGGGATAGGTTTAACCAAATAGGAGACCAAGTGAAGTTTAACGGCTTGCTGAAAGTACTCCACATTCGTATAGGCCGAGAGGACAATGATCTTAGTTGTTTGGTCATGTTTGCGAATCTTCTCTACCAAACCCAAACCATTGAGTTGAGGCATCTCAATATCGGTAAGTATAATGGTGGGTTTTTTGGTCTTGTATACCTCGTACGCCTCCATACCATTACTCGCCTCATAGACCTCATCTACATAGAGTTCAAGTGACTCCTTAATCTGCTCCCGTAAAACGACTTCATCATCTACTATTAATACACTACTCATAATGCCAATTATATCTCAAAACTTTGTCAAACTTTGTCATTTTTGACTTCTATAATGAATTTTGCACCCTCTTTGACATTGATGGCACTTAGCTTCCCATCCATTGAGTTTTCAATCATCATTTTAGATATATAGAGTCCTAGCCCTGTGCCTTGTGTTTTCTCTTTGGTACTAAAATAGGGATCAAATATCTTATCGATAATATCTGCTTCAATTCCTCCTGCATTGTCCCATATCTCAATTTTGATATAGTTTTTACTCTCAAATGATTTAATATAGATATAACGCTGTGTGGAGTTGGCTTTAAAGGCTTGGGTGGAGTTGACGATAATGGATATTAGTACCTGGATATATTCATCTTTGTATCCATAGACCCATAACTTCTCATCCACATCAATATCCAAATTCACCCCTCGTTTGTCAAGTTGTTGGCGTACAAGATGTTGGGTCTTTTGAATAGCTTCAAGCAAAGAGAAGTTCTCTTTTTGTTTGTAAGGGTTAAAGTAGGAGAGAAAGTCCTCAATGGTTTGTGACATCTGCATCACATTAGTCTCTAGTAGTTTGAGCTTTTCACTCAGTTTTTCTTTGCTTAAAATATCCCTATCGTTGCGTTCATTGAGAATGTCAATCACCGTACTCATCACGGCTAAGGGTTGCCTCCATTGGTGGGCGATATTACCAATCATCTCCCCCATACTTGCCATTTTGTTTTGTTGGAAAATCATCTCTTGTTGACGTTGGTTTTTGGCTACCTCTTGAGCCACACGACGATTGAGACGTACATTCCAAAAGATAATCAAAAAGATGATAACTGCAAGAGCAATAATAAACTCCATAAACTTCTGGTAGTCAAAGCTTTGGGCATCGTTACCAAACCATTTTGAACGTAAGGCAATGCTCTCTTCTTGTGTGATAAGCTCCATCCCTTTTTGTAAAATATCTCTTAAGAGCATATTGTCACGGTGCGTAGCAAAGGATAATTTACGATTAAAGCGTCGATCATCAACGGCAAAAGCGACATCTAAATTGGTCAGGTTCTCTTTCATCATAAAGTGATGAATGACATTAAAATCATCCAAAAACCCATCAAACTGACTAAAAACGACCCCTTTAAGACCCTCTAATGCACTTTTTACAGGCATGACGATAATTTTTGGATAAAACTTTTTGAGCAATTGTTCGCGGTAACTCCCCTCCACCACAGCGATTACTTTGCCATTAAAGTTTTCAAGATTTTGATAACTCTTTGCACTGTTTCGCACAGCAATGCTATCGATTGAGTTGATATAGGGAGTACCAAAGGCTAAATGATCTTCAAGCTCTTTGGTATGAGCGACACATAAAAGCGTATCGGCTAGATGGTATTTACTAAGATAGAGCATCTCTTGAATATTTTTAGCATCAATGTACTCAATCTTTAGCCCCAATTTAGAGGCAATCAACTCCATATAATCGACACTAAAACCTTGAGGTTTATTCTCACCATCATAACTATACGGAGCACGGTTGATATTGTGTGCTACTTTTAAGATAGGATGTTGATTGATATAGTCTCTTTCAATAGCGGTTAAGAGTTTTTGTGAACCGATACTTTTTTTTGAATTTTTCAAGAGTTTTTCTTCAATAATCCACTGTTTTTTAAGCTTTGCCAACTCTTCAATACTGAGTGTTGCCATGGCTTTGGATAAGATAGAGTGGAGTAACTTTTTCTTTTTCTGTGTCATAATATAGAGTTTGAAGATTCCTAATTCATCAAAGTAGCCTTCACTTTTGAGTGAGTATAGCCCCTTTTGCATAATCAAATAATGCAGTACACTGCTCATATCCGCGACAACATCCGCTCTATTTTGTGCAACAGCCTCCAATCCTTCAAGAGTAGAATTGACATAAATAGGTGTAACCTTAGTACCATATTTTTTGATAAACCATTTGGTAGTATCCCAATCTTTTTGTAAAGCGATCCGATAACCATAAATGTCTTCAATGGATTTGATGGATTTAAACTCTTTACGCGTGGCAAAGGAGATGGTATCGCTAATATAGGGTTTTTTGATCGTGTCTCCACAGGATGAATGACTAAATATCTCATCACTTGCGTGTAAAATATCAATTTCACCTTGGCAAAAAAGCTCTTTTAACTTCACCCAGCTCTCATTTTCTACATACTCAAACTTTACACCCAGTCGCTTTTGAATAAGCTGAAGGTAATCTATCGAATACCCTTTTGGCTCTCCCTGATCATTAAAATCAAAAGGAGCCCAATTGCTCATATTACTCACACGAATGGTAGGATTGTTTGCCAAAAAATCTCTCTCTTCTTTACTCAATTGAATTTTGTGATGATTGTAGGCAAAGATAAAGGCATCCAAATCATCTTCTTTGATGCTTTTGATAAATTTTGATTGTTTAAAACTCTCGGCAATCAATTTAACTCTAAAGGGATCAATACTCCCGATGGGATAGACTGAGGGCAACATAATCTGTTCGATCTGTTTGGCTTCAAAACGCAGGGCATCCATGGATTTATTTTGGCTATTATATTTATCTTTAATAAGCCTAATAGCCTCCTCTTTGTGTTTAAGTGCATACTCCCAGCCTCGAATCGATGCCTCTTTGAAACTTTTGACACGTAAAGGGTTGTTTTGTGCCTCATATTTGGTAGTAAAGAGATTAACATCGTAAAACTTAGAACCATAAACCGTGGGATCAAGCAGGGTATAAGGGATTTTTTTTTGATTGAGATAATAGAGTTCATTGGTCGTAAAGACGCTCATTGCATCAACCTCTCTATTAATAAATTTATCAAGTGTAAAAGTGGTAGGAATACTTTGAATATCTTTTAGATCCACTCCAAATTTATGCAACATATTAATCAACGTAATGCTATCAATGGTATCAGATACTCCCATGACCTTTTTACCTTTAAGCTGGGCAGGGGAGCTGATCTCTTTTTGAGCGACTAAAACAAGAGGCGATTGCTTAAAGAAATTGGCTATTAAGACAAAGGGTTTTCCTTCAAGGTATTGAGCAATAGTACTAGAGTAACTTACTCCATAGTGAGCTTTGCCATCGAGTACACTCTGCCCAATATCCCCTTTGCCATCATACTCTAGTAGCTCCACATCCAATCCAACCTCTTTGTAAAAACCCTTCTCTTTTGCCATATAAAACCCTGCAAATTCAAACTGGTGTTTCCATTGTAGTTGCAGTGTGATTTTCTCCAATGGCTTAGCAAAGAGAAGCAAAGAAAGGAGCATAAAAAGAGCAAAGAGACGCATAAATTTGACCTTGAATAATCTATAAATTCTTATATTGTAGTATAAAATTTCTTGTTGGTAGATTTAATTGTTGCTCTTTTTGGTAAATCATAGCGGCTAAATAGGACAAAAAATATCTTGTTTAATATACATTTAAGTAATTATTGGTATAAATCTAAGTAACAACAATGAATAGAAAATAGGAAAATAACTATGAGAGAAGAATGGGTAAAACAACGCGAAAATGATGACGTAAGAACGCAGATGTATTATGCCAAAAAGGGCATCATTACAGGTGAGATGGAGTATGTCGCTAAGATAGAGAACATCGATCCTGAATTTTTACGAAGCGAGATTGCACGGGGGCGATGTATCATCCCTGCCAATGTGCATCACAAACACATGACACCAATGGCGATTGGTATGGCTACTAAGTGTAAAGTCAATGCCAATATCGGCTCATCTGCACTTTCAAGCGATATTGATGGTGAGATTGAAAAGGTTGATGCTTCACTTAAATACGGAGCCGATACCATTATGGATCTCTCCACGGGTGGAGATTTGGACGAGATACGAAAAGCGGTTATCGCTCACTCGACTGTGCCAGTTGGAACGGTTCCAATGTATCAAATCTTGCATGATTGTAATGATAAGATTGAAGATTTGACCATTGAAGAGATGCTTAAAACTTTAGAGAAACAAGCTTTGCAAGGGGTGAGTTACTTTACGATCCATGCAGGATTCTTGCTTCGATTTATGCCTCATGTAGCTAAACGTAAGATGGGAATTGTATCTCGTGGTGGAAGTCTTATGGCAGCGTGGATGATGCATTATCACAAAGAGAATCCTTTTTTTGATGCCTATGATGATATCCTTGATATCTGTCGTAAGTATGATGTGGCTTTATCTTTGGGTGATAGCTTACGACCAGGCTGTCTCTATGATGCGAGTGATGATGCACAGCTTAGTGAGCTAAAAGTCCTTGGAGAACTCACACTACGAGCATGGGAAAAAGATGTACAGGTAATGATCGAAGGGCCTGGGCATGTTCCACTCAATCAAATTGAGCGAAACATGAAGCTAGAGCGTGAGTATTGCCATGAAGCACCGTTCTATATCCTTGGACCATTGACTACCGATATTGCAGCAGGGTATGACCATATCTCATCTGCCATTGGTGCAGCCGTAGGTGGATGGCACGGGGCATCAATGCTATGTTATGTAACGTGTAAAGAGCATTTAGGTCTGCCAAACGCTGAAGATGTACGAGAGGGAATTATCGCTTATAAAATCGCAGCCCACTCAGCCGATATCGCACGGGGAAGACCAAATGCACAAGATGTCGATAATGAGATGAGTGATGCGAGATACGGATTTGATTGGAATCGTCAATTTGAGCTATCCCTTGATCCTGATAAAGCCAAAGAGTATCACGATGAGACCTTGCCTCAAGATGTATTTAAAGATGCAGAGTTTTGTTCAATGTGTGGACCAAAGTTTTGTTCTTACAAGATTACTCAAAGCATCGTAGAAGAACACGGTGAAGCGATGGAGACAATGGAGGCTTAGGCTTTCTTTTAATCTGAAATAACCGTAGGGTGCATTGAAATGCACCCTACGAGGAAACAAATTTATAAATAGTTTTATGTTATAATCTATATAAATATTAGTAATAATTAAACAAAGGAATAATAATGACAAAAGAGTTAGTATTAGATGCATTGCGTAATGTCATCTATCCAGGGTTTACAAAAGATATTGTAACTTTTGATTTTGTAAAAGATGTAGCCATTGATGGCACACGGGTTTATCTCGTAGTAGAGATTACTTCAAGTGCTCCCGAGGTTAAAGCTGAGCTTGTAAAAGATATCGATGTAGAGCTTAGAAAAATTGGTGCGACAGAAGTAGTTCCAACCATCAACCAACCTCAAGCTCCACGTGAGATGAGCAACTCAATGAGTGGTAAAAACATCGCTCCTCATGTCAAGAACTTCATTATGGTAAGTTCAGGTAAAGGTGGTGTTGGTAAATCAACTACATCGGTAAACTTAGCAATCGCCATGGCAATGCAAGGTAAAAAGGTAGGGCTACTCGACGCTGATATCTATGGACCAAACATTCCTCGGATGTTAGGCGTACAAGATGTCAAGCCAGAAATCAACGGCAACAAAGTCATGCCAATCAAAGCATACGGTGTTGAGATGATGTCAATGGGTTCATTGATGGAAGATGGTCAGTCGCTTATCTGGAGAGGGTCTATGATTATGAAAGCCATTGAGCAATTTTTAAGAGATATCTTGTGGTCAGAGCTTGATGTACTTGTGATCGATATGCCACCAGGAACAGGTGATGCACAGCTTACATTGGCTCAGAGTGTACCCGTAACAGCAGGTATCGTGGTAACAACTCCACAGCAAGTAAGCCTCGATGATAGTAAACGAAGCCTCGATATGTTCCAAAAGCTTCATATTCCATTAGCAGGAGTTGTAGAGAACATGAGTGGATTTATCTGCCCTGAGTGTGATGCAGAGTCTGATATCTTTGGAATGGGGACAAGTGGTGAAATGGCAACAGCCTTTGGTACCGATATCCTCGCCCAAATCCCAATCGAACCTGCTATTAGAGTAGGTGGAGATACAGGTAAGCCAGTAGTCTACACTATGGCAGATAGCGAAACGGCTAAGCGATACCAAGAATCAGCAAGCAAGCTTCTTGAAAAAATCGATAAAATCAACGCAGAGGGAGGAGCAAGCAACCAAGCCATCCAACCCACAACCCCTGCTGGCGTGAGTGCTTGTAGCACACAAGCAGCCCCTCAACAACCCCAAAGTAGTGGTGGTGGATGTGGGTCACACGGTGGTGGTCAAGGGTGTGGATGTAGTTAAGCATCCACTTCTTTTAGCTTAGTTCCCAAGTTTTACTTGGGAACTAACGGTAGTTCTTGTTAGATTTTTCTTTTCATGTAAATTTTTAATTTTGTATACTACTTAATAATTTTTCTAAAATATCTTTATTAGATGCATAAATTTGACTATTAGACTCATTGTAAATCCATTTATTATATTCTATAACTTCATATTCAGAAACACTTAATACAGTTGAACTACTATATTCATCTTTCTCACTTATAAGAAGTGCTAAATTAGGTGTCAGTGGATAATATAGCTCTAACTCTTCTACTTCTTCTTCAAGTTTTAAACCGACTGCGTATGTATTGATAATAGGCTGGTCTCCAGTAATAAACGGAAAGGGTGATGTATTCTCTAGTAAAATTAAATGGTACTTATTTCTATCTTGGTAGAGACTAAATCCTAATTGTGTAGCAAGTATATGTCTTAATATAGACCACATAGCATCAATATTAAACTTATCAAATCCTAGCAAAGCATTTTTAATATTAACACTCATTTTTTTTGTTCTAAAATATTGCTGACATATAAAAATAAAAAAAGACATTGTTTGACTTTCATCTTGATAGAAAGAAATATCTTTATTATAAAGAGATTTAAGAAAGTCATCACCTATTGGTTCGATTTGAGTATGAAGCTCTTCTTCAAAATTACATATAGCTACATCAAATAAATTTTCGAGTTCTAAAGTAGATATACCTTTATTATTAAGTAATGTTTTTAATTCAAACAGTTTATTAAAAATTTCTATCCAACCATAGTTAAGCTTTTTCATTAAAGGTCTGTTGTCTATTTCTATCATAGTTTTAAGAAAATTTATTTCGTCAGTATTTAATTGTTTGAGTTTATAAAAATATTTTTCTTGTGCTACATTCATAATATTTGATTTAAATATTTTGCCATTCATAAGGCAATATATTTGTTCTTCAATTGACCACTGTCTAAGATAATGTCTCCATACATAATGCTGTCGTTTTTTCTTTTGTTTTAACACTCTAATTTCTCCACTTGAAAGATAAAATGCATTTTATCTTTAGAAAACTTTCACACCCATAAATCCATAGGTTTTGCACTGCCAAACGTCAAAAGAGTATTTAGGATTTTAGAGTTGCTTTGAATTTATTATTTGGCTTTGACGTTGGGTGATACCCAACCTACAGCAGGTTATTGAATATCTATCTCTATTGTTACACTATTATGTAGCTTTTTAAACCCTTTATCAAAAGTGATAAACTTGGCGTTATAATACTCACTAAATGCCAAATGGAAGACATCAAAAGAGCTTTTATATACTCTACTCTCTTTTAAAATCTCTAACATTCGTTGTGAAATGTTAAAGTGTGTAGGTTGTAAAAAGGTTGATAAAAACTCTAAATTTTCATCAACTGTTGATTGCTCTTCATTGAGTTTCGCAGAGATAAAGGCAAACTCACACAGTATAAGTTCGGAGAGGATAAGTGTATCATTTTCAATTGCTTCTTCTACAAGGCTTATTGATAACTCTCTTTGTTGCTCATCATCTATGTTTTTAACAAACGCATAGATAAGTACATTGGTATCAAAATATACCATCATTTACCATTTCATCTGTATCTGTTGCCATTTTCATATTTAATGGTATTTGATTATTGGATTTTGCTCGTAACTCACGAAATTTTTCAAGCTTAGATACATTTTTATTGGGAGTTTGTTCAATGGTGATATTTTTAATAACACTCTTTTTAAGATTGGATAATAAACCTAAAACAAGATTGATATATCTATCTTCAACATCTATAACTATCTGCATGATTTCAATCCTTTTTTGATTTATTATAGCATAATTGTTTTAGGGTCTCAACTTTGTAACTATTTTTTAGTTTTTACGTTGGGTGATACCCAATCTACATTCTACTCAATTTCATTTTTTTTTCGTTGTTTACGATAAAGCTCAATCAATATTAATATAACCACTACTATCAAAAGCATTTGAGGGTTTTCAGTAAGATATTTGAGATAATACCAAATAGATGGGTTATCTAAAATCTCTTGATACTTTTGTTGGGTTTGAGATAAAAGCTTGGGATTGGCAAAACCATACTCATGTGAAAGTTTCAAAAGATAGAGGGCTTCTTCTAAGGTACTTTGATGTGCTGTGATGATGGCATAGGAGTATAGCAAGTCAGCTACTACAATATTTTTGGGTTTTATAAATACCATTCGCTCTTGTAGTTGATAGTTGAGTGCTTTTGTTATCTCTTGCAGTGTATATTTTTTGCCATCAATCGTAATGGTACGGTTGTTTTTAAAATCACTGCTTAGAGAAATGATACGATTGGTTTTAAGGTAAGAAGCATTGTTTTCTAAAGTAATTTTAGCTTGCAAGATTAGGGCATGAAGCCACTCGGTACCATAATGAGACTCAGGATTACGTTTGATACCCTCTCTTATCCATATCAGTGCGTTTTTATTATCACCATTGAGCTCATAAGCAGTACCTAGGTTGGATGCTACACTGTAGTGCGAAGATTGAGCCTCTACTTCTTTGAGTATCTCAATGGCTTGAGTAGTATTACCCTCTAAAAGTAGTTTAACAGCGTCTACCTCTTGTTTTTGAATTCCTTGTAATTTTTTATATTCATCTGAACGATAGTAGTATTTAAGTTTATCTTTGGGTGTTTCATTTAGACTCGCTTGAAACATCATTTGAGTTGCCTTTTGATACTCATGGGTTCCATGGATGGTAGTCCCATCAATCCAAATACAAGCCATTGCGTAGATAGGTAGAGAGATGATAAGTACTATTTTTTTCAACTTCATATTGTTCCTATTATTTAATTATATAACTAAATATTAATCTTAATACTATTTTACCCCTGTAAAACTTTTACATCGATTAATCCATAGGTTTGGCACCGCCAAATGACAAAAGAGTATTTAGGATTTTAAAATTGTTCTGAAATCAATATTTTATTTTGATAAAAATTTGTTTATTACGAAAATATTATCGTAATGCACGTGGGATTTTAGAAGTTTAGCTAGTGTCTAAAATAAGTTTTTTTAGGTTGTACTACACTTTTTTCTAATACTAATTTCTTCCCAATAAATCTTTCAATCTTAATATCTGAAGTATAGTATCCTTCATCAAAGCTTTTTTAGTTCAATATAATTGAACTTCTTATTCTGTTAAACTAATAAAAAGTATAAATAGGATAAAATCCGTATGATTTATGGAATAATATATGTATAGGTAATACTAATAGATAAATAATTTAAATATAAGGAGAAGTTTATGTTGAAAAATGATAATTTTGGTGAGCGTGTGGTAGGGTATGATGCACCCGTACTCAATGCACGAGAGCTACGAGCAGGCACAGGAATACTCTTGGCGTTAGGTGTATTTGCTTTTATGAAAGCCTTTTATACCCAAGAGTTTATTTTTGCTAAGTTTTTTGTGACAATCTTTATGGTTGATTTTGGGATTCGTCTCTTGATAAACCCAAAATATGCACCCAGTTTGATTATGGGACGTTTTTTTGTTCAAGACCAAGCCCCTGAATATGTAGGTGCTTCGCAAAAGAGATTTGCATGGAGTTTGGCTTTTGTGTTTGCGATTACAATGTTTGTATTGGTTGTTTTTTTGGAGGTGACAGCATCGATCCAAATAGTTCTTGGGGCAATACTGCTGACTTTGCTTTTTTGTGAATCGATTTTTAGTATTTGTTTGGGATGCAAAATCTATCCACTCTTTAGTAAACAATCCTCTTATTGTGAGGGGGGTAGCTGTGAGCTTAAAAGCAAAGAGCCTATTCAGAAAATTTCTAAAATACAATATGCTGTTGCTATCATTGCAATTTTGAACTTTGTATTTATCGCCTCTCACTATTTATAGAGTTTAGGTGGGAGGGCTACTTCCCCGTATAGTTAGCCCCCACTACCTTACCATGCATATCAACAAAGATATAGAGTCGCTGTTTGCTAGTCTCTTCTATCTTTTTATTATCAAAGATCACTATCCACTCTTGCACGTGTTCATACTGTACCTTTTTCATCTCTTTCATCGAGACACTTTTCCAGCTCATAGGGATTTTTTTGGATTTTGCTAGGGTTCGTACTTTCTCTTTAGCAGCGACTCGGATAGTGTTTTGGCTGATCTCTTGGGTATGGTCACCATGAGCTAATAGTAGGCTAAAAGAGAGTAGGGTGCTTAGGAGAAGTGTTAGTAGAGGTTTCATGATTTTCCTTTAGAGTGCATCGTGTATGGGGCGTTTTTTGGCAGTTTCCATATCTTGGTGGATATGATAATGGGCATCTTCATTAAATCCAAACTCCTCAGCATTAACCCAGTGTTGATAGCCATGCAACTGCATGAGTAGTAGCATAAAGCCAACCAACATCAAGGCATCATTGGCAATTTTGCTCTGCTTTGCAAACGAAGCTACTTTTCGCCATTGGGTAAGAAGCAGTAGCATAAAAAATAGAGCGATAATTTGCCCCAGTTCCACTCCTATATTAAATGAAAGTATCCGTAAAAACATATCAATGTTCTGTTCGCCTAGTGGAAGTTGTTGCAATCTTGTGGAGAGTCCAAAGCCATGAATCAGACCAAATATCAGTACCATCAACATCATATTGGGTGATTTGATGCCTAGATAGTTCTCAAACCCCTTATTGTTATCAAACCCTTTGTAAATCACACTAATGGCGATAACCGCATCGATCAAATAATAGTTAGCATTGATCCCCATAAAGGTAGCAAAAAGAAGCGTAATGGAATGCCCAATGGTAAAAATAGTCACAAATCTAATAATGTCTTTGCTAGAGCGAAGAAAAAAGAGTACTCCAAATAAAAAGAGTAGATGATCATACCCCGTGAGCATATGCGTAGCTCCAAG
>Ga0193954_1001130_pt1 | contig 14004 bp, 16 predicted proteins | sample BB_5_MG_FD_140340 | JGI IMG/M metagenome (GOLD analysis project Ga0193954, IMG submission 140340) | Microbial mat bacterial communities from the Broadkill River, Lewes, Delaware, United States - BB_5_MG | ecosystem: Environmental > Aquatic > Freshwater > River > Microbial mats | place: USA...
AATGAGCTTGTAAAAGCTATGGAGACAGCACTAAAAAGTGATGATTCTTTTGATAAAGAGCTAAAGAGACTAGAGTATAAGCTCCCACTTTTCAATGAACACCTTAAAGATAATCATCAAAAAATTCTTAGTGATATTATCAATATGGACAAAGAAGATATAGCCAACGCAGTGCCTGAGACAACAATGGTGAGTACTTATGTAGAGATTAAAAAGTTGTTTGAGACGCGTGAAGCGAGTAAAGATAGCTTTAACCTAGACCCTAAGAAGCTTGAAGAGATTCTCAATCAAATTCGCCAAGGAAAAACAAAAAGCGAAAAAGCCAAAACTCGTATGGCAAAGTCAAACCTTCGATTAGTTGTCTCTATTGCCAAAAGATATACAAACCGTGGATTACCATTTTTAGATCTTATTCAAGAGGGTAATATCGGTTTGATGAAAGCTGTAGATAAGTTTGAGTATCAAAAAGGGTATAAGTTCTCTACCTATGCTACTTGGTGGATTCGTCAGGCTATTAGCCGTGCTATTGCAGACCAAGCAAGAACAATCCGTATTCCAATTCACATGATAGAGACTATTAATCGTATCAATAAAATTATTAGAAAACATCTCCAAGAGACAGGAAAAGAGCCAGATTTAGATAGCATCGCCAAAGAGGTAGGACTCTCTGTAGATAAGGTTAAAAATGTTATCAAAATTACCAAAGAGCCTATTAGCCTAGAGACTCCTGTAGGAGATGAAGATGATGGAAGATTTGGTGACTTTATTGAAGATAAAACAACCCTAAGCCCTACAGACTCTGTACTCAAAGATGACCTTAATAGTCAGATTGATGATGTCCTCGACCAACTCAATGAACGAGAAAAAGCGGTGGTTCGTATGCGTTTTGGGTTGTTAGAAGATGAGAGCGATAGAACACTCGAAGAGATAGGAAAAGCTCTCAATGTAACAAGAGAGAGAGTACGACAGATAGAGTCATCAGCTATCAAAAAACTCAAACATCCAAAAGTAGGGCGAAAACTCAAAAACTACATAGAGGAGTAAGAGTGCAAAAGTTACTTGATACAGAACCCAAAATTTTTGCTCTTATTATTGGTACAGAGATTCTTAATAGACGCAGAGTAGATGCTCATTTTGATTTTGTCTCTACTCTTTTAGAGGAGTATGGACGCAAACTCTCTGGCTCTTTTATTATCGAAGACGACCCAGAACTTATTGTAAAAACCATACGATTTATTGACTCTTTGCCCAATAGTATTCTCTTTAGTTTTGGTGGTATTGGCTCTACTCCTGATGATTATACTCGCAAATGTTCAGCCATCGCCTTGCGAGATGGAAATTTGTATAGACACCAAGAGGCAGAAGAGATTATAAAAGAGAAACTAGGCTCACGAATCTCTCCTCACTCTCTCAATATGGCAGACCTCCCTAAAGGCTCTGCTCTTATTGAAAATCCTTTTAATGGTATGCCTGCATTCTCTTTGGATGAGAGATACTTTTTTGTTCCAGGATTTCCGCAGATGAGTCACCCTATGCTTACCAATATAGCCCTTGAACTCTTCAAAGAAAAACGCTCTTACTATCGCCACTCTTTGACAGCGAAATGTAGAGAGAGTGAATTAATAGAAGTGATGCAACAAATGCCACAAAGCGTAGATTTCTCTTCATTACCAAAATGGCAGGATGATGCTTGGGTGGTAACTATCTCTGTGGCTTCATGTTATAAAGCTATTGCCAAAGAATCTTTTGCTTTGTATATAGAACACTTAGAATCAAAAGATATAGGGTATACGCTTACTGATGGAGTATAAAGAGTTACTTAGACACCCTATTATTGGGAGACTCTCACTTATTCAACTTATATCCTACTTTGGAACTTGGTTTTCTCAGGTAGCTATCTTCTCTATGCTTGTATCTTATGGAGCTGACGAGATTACTATTGCTCTTGTTGCTGCTATGGGAATGTTACCAGCAGTAATTTTGGCTCCTCTTATTGGTATTATAATCGACCGTATACCATTCAAAAGACTTATGATGACGCTTTTGGTTGTTGAGATAGTGATGACTTTAGGATTTACTTTGATTAACTCTTTGGATATGGTTTGGATTTTGATGATTTTAATATTTATCCGCTCCTCCTCTGCATCTATGTTATTTTCTGCGGAAATGGCACTTTTTCCCAAGATACTCAAAGGGGATATGCTCAAAAAAACCAATGAAATCCACTCTATTATCTGGTCATTATGCTACGCTTCTGGTATGGCAGTGGGTGGTCTAGCTACACACTATATGGGATTTGATACAGCATTTATTATAGATGCACTGCTTTATACTTTGGCTATATTTATTCTTTTGGGACTCAATATATCACTTAAACAAGAGATTCATACAAATTCAAACTACGAGATGCTCAAAGAGGGATTTATCTATTTTCTAAGCAATAAAAAGATTATCCACCTTATATTTATTCACGCCCTCCTAGGTCTTACGAGTTTTGATGCTCTTGTTACACTCTTGGCTGATTTTGAGTACAAAGAGGTGATAGCTGTCCCTTTGGCTATAGGGTGGATTAATGGCACACGGGCATTAGCTCTTATGATAGGACCACTCTTTATTAGTAATCTTGTAGACAAAAAAAATCTACACTACTTCTTTGTACTCCAAGGTCTCGCTATTATCTTATGGGCATTTTTGGAATTTAATTTTTATATTAGTCTTATTGGTGTATTTTTTACAGGTATCTTTACTACAACGCTTTGGTCTTACACTTATCTCTTGATTCAAGAAGAGATAGAACCACGGTTTATGGGACGAATTATCTCCTATAATGATATGTTTTTTATGCTTTTTAATGTCTGTGTGGCTCTTTTTATAGGCTATGCTAGTAAATGGGGATTGAGTCTACAAGGCATTACAATAGTGCTAGGAGTAGGATTTTTATTTGCTTCTTTATATTATTATTGGTTTAAACAGACTTATTTGTAGCATCTTTTAGTATAGTTATATTTTATAAATAAGGTTAGGAAATAAATGAATATTCTCGAAATTGTGTTAAGTATGTTAGAAAATAAAGTTAATTTAATTATAGTTATCTTTATTGTTGTATTGGCAGTTATTGATTTAGTCTTTAAAAAAGATTTAAAAAGTCAAATTGTTAGTTTGGGTGTATTAGGTACATTTATTGGTATATTTATGGGCTTACAAGATTTCAATCCTATAGATATGAAAAATAGTATTAATGGTATTTTAGTTGGGTTAAAAACAGCTTTTTTTACTTCTATTGTTGGTATGGCTACAGCTCTTATTTTGGCAGTTGCTCAAAAGACATTTTATAAAGATATAGATGATAGTAATAATCAAGATAATATTTTGAAAGAAATATCAGATAAATTAAATCATCTTGAAAAGATTAATCAAACACAAGAGACAGATAAAATTATAGGTGAACTTGAACGATTACGCACAGTACAAACAGATACAAGAGATGAAACGATAAAAGTTGCTATTTCTATAGATGAATTAAAAGTTAATTCTAATCAAGAAAATCAAAAACTTATTTCTATATTGGATACAAATTTTGAGAAGATGAATAATTCTCTTGAAATTGCCATTGAAAAACTCTCTAAAGGAGCAACAGAAGAGATTATTAAAGCATTAGAAACAGTTATTAAAGAGTTTAACCAAGAGTTACAAAGCTCTTTTGGTGATAATTTTGTAAAACTAAATGAAGCGGTGATTAATCTATTGACATGGCAAGAAAATTATAAAACCCATATTGAAACTTTGGATGAAAAGTTAGAGTTATCGAGTACTTCTATAGAAAAATCAAAAGAAAGCTTAGAAATCATCTCTTCTAAAAATGAAGAGATAATTAATATCTATCAAGAATTAGCAGAGATTATTCAGAAAAATCAGAAACAAGTTAATTTTTTAAATGAAGAGTTAAAGACTTATGGTCATCTAAGTAATGATGCTAGAAATATGTTTACTACGATTGAAGAAACTATTGATAAAACAGAAAAAAGTTTTACAACTCTTAGCCAAAGCGTTGAGACAACTACCGAAGAGATTAAAGCTAATTTTGCTGAATTAACTGATAGTTTTGACAAAAATAAACAAGAGTTAGAGCTTATTTCAAATCATTTTAAAAACTTAGGTATAGAGATACCAAAAGCCTTACAAGTTTCATTAAATGAATTAAATAGAGGATTAACTTCACTTACTACACAATTTCAAAAAGATTATAGAGAGACTTTAGATAAAAATCGTAAAGGCTTAAATTAATGAAATCATCTGATAGTGAGTGGATGAGTATCTCTGATATGATGTCAGGATTAATGCTTATTTTTATGTTTATTGCTATTAGCTTTATGCTTGAAGTACAAGAAGATAAAGAACAAGTAGAAGAGAGTAATAAAAAGTTAAAAGTCTTAATAGAAGAAGCAAAAAAAGCCAAAAAGAGAATTAAAGATATAGCAATTACATATAACAAAGACAAAAAAGAACTCAATAAAGATTTACATAAAGAATTTTTTAAAGATTTACTAAAATGGGAAGCTGAAATAACGCAAGATAATATCATCGTATTTAACTCTCCTACAGTTCTTTTTGAAAATGGAAAATCTCGTATTAAAAAAGATTTTAAAATTATCCTAAATGATTTTTTTCCACGATATATCAAAGTTTTATCTTCTAGTAAATATAAAAATGAAATTGATGAAATTAGAATTGAAGGACACACTTCAAATACTTGGGGTAAAAAAACTTCTTCTTATAATATTTATTTGAATAATATGAGACTTTCTCAATCAAGAGCTAATAATGTTTTGTCTTATTGTTACACCATTAATTCTAGTTCGGTGAAAAATAATATAAATTGGTTAGAAAAACATTTTAGAGCAAATGGTATGGCATTTTCAAAATTAAAATATTTAGATTTAAATTCAACTATGACGGATAATATTAAATCAAGACGCGTTGAATTTAAAGTACAAATGAAAACAGAAGATAAAATATATAAAATTCTCAAGGCATCTTAATTATGGAATTAACTTTTTCAAACTTTCAAACTTTTTTAGATGCTGTTCAATCAATTACAGAAGAGAAGTTAGTTCAAGCAAAAAAATTATTAGAGACTAGTGGTAAAAATATTGAAAATATTTCTGATATTTTTGTTAATAATAATGGTGAACTTTTTGATTTATTACCAGATGGGACATTAGTTAGGGTTAATTTGTATATTGCCACTAAAGAGATAGATAGATACACTTTAAATACTTTAGAAAGTAGAGATTTATATAAATATCATATTTATCAATGCAGTACCATCTCACAAATGTTTAATTCAGGAAGAAAACATAGATATAAGATTAACAATAGAGAGAATGGTACTTTTTTTTACACATTCCATGATTTTAATGGTAAGTTATTGGAGACAAGAGAGAATCAAAAATTAAATATATGTAAAAATTGTTTGAGTAAGTTTTTAGGTACAAAATCTTCTGATGAGGATGTAGCTGATTTTGACCTAAAAAAGTTTTATAAACAAAATAATAACTTTTTTAACTTTGACACCTCTTATATGGAAAAAGGAGAAGATGCAACACCCAATGTTTATCCTCCAAAATGGACACAAATCTCTAATCAAATTAAAACAAAATATGATTATACTTGTCAAGGGTGTGGATGGAGACCTCATACAGTATATAGAAAAAGATTTATCCATACTCACCACCAAAATGGAGATAAGCGAAATAATGAAGAAGATAATCTAAAAGTGTTATGTATAGAGTGTCATTCTAATGTAGATAAGTTTCATACACAGATTAAATCTACAGATAACTATAAAGAGTTTTTGGAATATAGAGATAAATAAAAAGATGCTTTACTAAGCAAATAACTTGAAATAATACGGCTACCTAGATTAAAGCCATACTTTCCACATATTCTCTTCAAACATAGCTTTGGCATGGCTACAAAGGGGTGCTTGGATATGGATATATTTTTTTGTGATTTTGGCATGGTGGTAGAGTTCTATCTTTTTGTGTAGCTCTATAAGCTCTGCTACCTCTTTGCGGAGTACTCGGCTTTTTTTGGAAAGTATTATAACTATACAAAAATACCCTTTCAAATCAACACCTAGATAGATAGTAATTCGTTTACGGCTTCCTACTTCTTTGGGTTTAATCTCTTTGAGCGTTTTACAGATGAGGTTTTTGCTTCTCATATACTCTACAATATCTTTCATAATATCTCTCTTTTTTCTCTTAATGGGTGGTAATCATTGATAGTTTGGGCTAAGTTCTCTTTTTGGATATGGGTATATATCTGTGTCGTAAGCAAAGAGCTATGCCCCAAGAGGTCTTGGACTACACGCAAATCTGCACCCCCAATAATAAGTGCCGAAGCAAAAGAGTGACGCAAAACATGCGGTGATACTCCTAGGTATTTTTTGACTATATTATAGGCAGATATACGACTTAGTGGGTTGCCTTTGTAGTTGAGCCATAGATGTGTGCTTTTGATGCCTATAGCTTCTGTATAGACCAAGAGAGCCTCCAAAGCAATAGGAGCCAAAGGGACTGCTCTTTGTTTCTCTCCTTTGGCAAATCTAATTGTAAGCCATCCATTATTGATGTCGCCTCTTTGAACATTCAAAGCCTCAGAAATACGACATCCACTAGCATACAAAAAGAGTATCAGTGCATAGTCTCGTAATCCTAAAGTAGAGCTACGGTCTATCTGTGCAATACCACTCATAATCTCTTCAAAACTTTGATACTTTGGTAAGCCTTGAGGAATTTTTGCCATTTGAATCTTGATATGGTTTTCTCCAAAAGATTGCTTATGACAAAAGTGAAAAAAACTATTGATAGAAGAGAGTTTACGATTGAGTGTTCGTTTGTTCTCAAAAAGAGTTAAAAAAGAGAGAATATCTAGCGTATCCAAAGAGAGCAGGGGTTTATTTAGCTCTTCTTGGAGTTGTTGGAGGTCGTGAATATAAAAGCCTATAGTTTGAGTAGAGAGTGCTTTGTTGACACTCAAATACTCCTCAAAGGCACCTATTAAATCGCTCACAGACTCAATTTATCAAGAGCAATAATAATGTTGTCTTTATAGATTTTATTATTAGAGACAAATGCAAAATCTTTGACTTCACCCACATCATAGATACGATGCTTTTTGAGCTTACTATCCATAACTATAAGTGAGCCTTGTTGATCCATAGCATAGACACGACCACCAAATGCTGTAGCTACACTAAAGTGTGCAAATTTGAATTTTTTATAGGCAACTTGTTTGAGAGAAGAGTCTACCTTGATGACCTCTCCAGCTTTTGTAAAGAGGTAGATATTCCCCTTAGAGATAGCCACTTCACTAATGCCTTGCGTAAACTCACCCTCTGCTGTCCCTATGGTCATCACACGGTTAGGTGTTGCAGCTACAAGCAGATTACCAACGCGTGAGAGATAGATAACATTATTGAGTCTACTTTGTGAGCTAATATAGATAACTTTTGCATTTTCAGGAGTATTCATATCTATAATCAAAAGTTTTCCATCAAGAGTAGGTACAACAGCTAAGTTATCAATAAACATAGGTGCAGCTATTCGTGAATCTACTGCAAACGCATCTTGTGCTTTGTTCTCTACAAGTTTTGTTGCAGTAGCAATCTTATAGATACCAAAAGTATTATCTTGCAAGAGATAGACAATCAGACCATTTTTGATACCAGCAGAGACGATAGGTGTCTGAAACTCTATACTCTTGGCTACTTTTTTGCTCTTTTTGCTCATAAGTAACAAGCGTCCTGATTGATTTGTTGTCAAGACATAAGAGCTATTTTCACTCAAATATACTTCACCCTCTTTTAGGGGGAATTTCCCTGAACTCTTTTTGCTTATGTAGGTATGGTTATCAAATGTTACACCATCACGAGTAAGATAGAGCGATTTTCCATTATGTTTTGTAATTGCATGTGAGGCACTTAAGGTCTCTTGTGGTTCAAAATATTTTTTGCCACTACATGCAGAAAAAATCAATAGAGCAGATAGAGCTAGAATCCAAGATATATATCTCATCTACTCTCCTTTTATCGTATAATGGTTGAGAAGTTGTGCAACAGATGCTAGAGATGATCGTGAGTCTACTAACTCCAATTTCTCTTTTGCCTCTTTGTTTTTGCCCTCTTTGATTTGACTAAAAGCCTCTTCTACAAGAGAGAGGTCTTTGTAGTATACTGAACTTACACTCTTTTGAGAGAGTATATTTGTATGGTAGTTGCTAATATCAGCTATGATACTATTTTGACTACTATTGAGTGTTTTTAGTTGAGATACATTTTGGGTTTTGACTGCTTGGGAGTAGGTATATAACTCCAAGAGTTTTGGGTTATTCTCTTTGAGTAGAGCCAATGCTTCACTATTACTCGCATCTTTTTGAAGAACAAGCAGAGCGTTATTGGCTAGGTTGAGTTTGGAATCAGCCATATTTTTGGCGATAGTAGTCCCTGCAAATGCTATAATTCCTGCACCCACAAGACCCCATAGTACAAATTTATATTTATTATAAAGTGTCTCAACTTTCAAAGCACTCTCTAGCACTTTTTCATCAGCACTTAACTCTCTTTTTACATAATTATAATCATCTTGAATACTCACATGTTCTCCTATTGTCTCTACAGCAAAATTAATCGTTTATTGTACCCAATTAACTATTAACTTTAGTAAGCATACCATAAAAAACAGCTCTATCATCAAAGGAAGAATTAGGTAAAAACCTAGAGAGATACTCTCCATCACCACCAGTAAAATAGACTTTTTTATCTTCTTGATGTTTTTGAATAATAGCTATAATAGGGGCAATAACTCCATAACTTATCCCCTCCCTTGTAGAAGTAGGCAGAGTGTTGAGAGATATATCTTTTTGGAGTCTACTCTCTAATAGAGGAGATATAGAGGCATAACTTTGCAAAGTAGCTTTGAGTCCTGCTAAGATAAAGCCTCCTTGATAGCGTCCATTCTCCATTATATCTATAGTAATAGCAGACCCAGCATCCACAAGCAGAGCATTATCATAGGCGAGGCATAAAGCTTTTCTATCAACACCCATCGTCTCATACTCACCCTCTAGGGTAATAAGTGATGAAATATTTATCCATAGAGTATTTTTTTGAATCTCTAACTCTACCTTTTGATTGACACAGATATATTGAATCCTCTTATCTGCATAGAGTTCTATAGCTTTTGTGTACTCTAAGTGTTCTACACTAAGACCATTATAGATATGTATATGTGTATTGCCAATATCGGCTAGAAGAGGATGTTTTTTCATTTGAGTATCTACTTTTTTGTTTTGATGGTATACAATTATAGCAAATATTTTAGAAGAGGCTTTATGAAAATCAGAAAAATAGAGACCAAGATACTCAAAGCTCCACTTAAAAAACCTTTTCAAACGGCTCTTCGGCGTGTGGAGTCTTTGGAGGATATTGTGGTGCTTATCTATACAGATACAGAGCATATAGGGTATGGAGAGGGGTCGCCTACACCAGTGATTACGGGGGAGACAAAAGGGACGATGTTGGCAGTAATAGAGTATATTGCACCATTTCTACTCCATAGAGATATAGAAGAGTTTGATGCTCTTTTGGATACTGTAGAGAGAACTATACTCAAAAATACTACAGCCAAATCAGCACTTGAAATAGCCCTCTATGACCTAAAAGCCAAAAGCCAAAACCAGCCTCTTTATACAATGCTAGGAGGAACGCAAAGGGAGTTTCAAACAGATATTACTATTAGCCTTGGAACTGTAGCACAGATGCTAACCCATACCCAAGAGGCATTGGCATTAGGCTATAAAATACTTAAAATAAAAGTAGGTGAGACTCCCTTAGAAGATATAAAAAGGATAGAAGCTATTTATAAATTTGTACCTAAAGATATAACTCTAAGAGTAGATGCAAACCAAGCTTGGTCTGCCAAAGAGAGTGTTCAGATACTTACAACCTTAGAGAGTAGGGGAGTGGTATTAGAACTTGTAGAACAGCCAGTAAAAGCAGAAGATATTAAAGGATTACAATATATAAAACAGAGAGTCCAAACACCATTATTAGCAGATGAGTCACTTTTTACTCTTGCAGATGGACGCTACTTATTAGAGAATAATTGTGTTGATTTTTTAAATATTAAGTTAGCTAAATGTGGAGGTATTCGTAATGCTTTGAAGTTAGCAGATATAGCAGATGAATATAATGTAAAATGTATGTTAGGATGTATGCTAGAAGGGGCTATAAGTGTGTGTGCAGGAGTGCATGTGGCATCTGCTAGAGCAGAAACTATTACGATGTTAGACCTTGACGCGGTGAGTTTATGCAGTGATAATCCTACTCGTGGAGGTGTGATTTTTGAGGAGTCAAAGATAATACTCTCTTCTTCTTTAGGCTTAGGGATAGAGTACTAGAGTACTATGCTTTTAGAGAAATATGTTATAATCTATAAATTTTAAAATAGATGAGATATATGAAGAGTCAAACAAAAACGCAACATTTTAGTAGTCCGCTCTATTTGGAGAGTGGTCGTATTTTAGAGCCTTACCATATCATATATGAGACTTATGGTACTATGAATGAAGATAAAAGCAATGTTGTTTTGGTCTGTCATGCACTCAGTGGCTCTCACCATGCGGCAGGTACCTATGAGGGTGACCGTAAACCAGGGTGGTGGGATGGATTAATAGGCTCTAAAAAAGCCATAGATACAGATAAATATTTTATTATTTCAACCAATGTCATTGGAAGTTGCTTTGGCTCCACAGGTCCTATGAGTGAAAATTATCCTAGTCAAGAGCCGTATCGTTTGAAGTTTCCTGTTGTTACTATCAAAGATATGGTACATGCCCAAAAACAGCTTCTGTCTGATTTGGGTATCTACCATCTTAGAGCTATTGTTGGTGGGTCTATGGGGGGTATGCAAGCATTGCAATTTGCAGTAGATTATCCTAAATTTGCAGATGATATTGTCTCTTTGGCTGCGACTTATGCTACGCGTCCTTGGACAATAGCCTTTAACAAAGTTGCCATAGAAGCAATACGCAAAGACCCAAGATTTATGGATGGCAATTACAAAAAAGATGCTTTTATAGAAAAGGGATTAGATGGTTTGGCTATTGGTCGTATCGCTGGACATATCTCGTATCTATCTCCTGATGCTATGGATAATAAATTTGGACGCAATTATGTAAGCAATGATGGCTTATTTGAGCTATTTGGTCGCTATGAAGTGGAGCGATATATGGAGTATAACACCTCTAACTTTAGCAAAAACTTTGACCCATTGAGCTACCTCTATATTGTCAAAGCGATTAATACCTTTAATTTAGCAAGAGGATATGACTCACTCTATGAAGCAATACTACGAATCAAAGCAAGAGTTCATTTGATTAGTTTTTCTAGTGATACTCTCTTTTTTCCTGAAGAGATGGAGCATATTCATAAGATGATGCAACGCAATAAGCAAGAGAGTAGTTATACTAAAGTAGAGAGTAGTTATGGGCATGATGCTTTTTTGGTAGAGTTAGATAAGTTTGGTAGTGTAATAGAAAAAGTATTAAGTAAGGAATAGAGAGATGAAAGCAAAAAGTTTTGAAGAGAAGCTCACACACTCCAAAGAGATTTTAGAAAAATTAATGGATAGAGATATCTCATTGGAAGAGAGTCTTAAACTCTATGAAGAGGGTCTAAAGAGCATCAAAGAGGCACAAACTCTTATAGAAAAAGCCCAACTCAAAATAGAGACTATAGAGAAAAAAAACTTAGGGATAGCCGAGTGAAAGAGCTGACCATAGGTGCATTGCAACTAGCTACACTAGGGATGAATGCTACTCGTTTGGAGTTTTATCTAAAAAATGCTCACAAAAGAGGAGTGAGAGTAATGCTCTTTGGTGAGTATGTTTTAAACCATTTTTTTAAAGAACTCATAGAGATGCCAAAGAGTATGGTCAAAGAGCAGAGTGCAAAGCATGTAGAGTTACTCAAATCTTTTGCAATGAAGTATGATATGGTTTTTATTGCACCTATTATTCTTATCAAAAAAGATGGATACCATAAGACTATTGCCAAAATTACAGCCAAACGAGTTCTCTACTACGAACAGCAGATACTTATCCCCTATGCCCATTGGGATGAGAAGAGATTTTTTAACAATCCTATAGCCCCACTTAAAGAGCCATTAACTTTTATTATAGATGGTTTTAAGATTATGGTAATGTCAGGCTTTGAGATGCACTTTGACCCTTTTTGGGAATCTGTAATATCTAAAAAAGCAGACCTTGTACTCTTGCCAACTTCATCTACTTTTGGCTCTCATAATAGATGGAGAGAGATTATCAAAACAAAGGCATTTTTGCATGGGTGTTATATTTTGCGTGCGAATCGTTTGGGTGAGTTCCAAGAGAATAATATTAAATGGAAATTTTATGGGGATAGTATGCTTGTAAATCCAGAAGGTGAAGTAGAGATGATGCTAGAAGATAAAGAGTCTATGCTTATTGAGACTATAGAGAAATCAACCATAACACTCCATCGTAAAAATTGGGGATTCCAAAGAGAGTTAAAGGCAAGAGAGTTATGAGACAATCAGAGTATTTTACCCGTCAAATTCAACTATGGGGCGAGAAGACCCAAGAGAGTCTTGAAGAGAAAAAAATAGCAATTATAGGCAGTGGTGGACTAGGCTCTACTCTAGCATTGGCTCTTGGTACAAGTGGTATAGGCTCTATTGATATAGTCGATTTTGACAGAGTATCACTCCATAATATTCACCGTCAAATAGCCTTTACTCTCCAAGATGAGGGGCTTTATAAGGCACAAGTTGTAGCATCTTTGGTAGAGAGTAAAAATTCTTTTGTCAAAATAAGAGCCTTTACGATGGATTTTGATACATTTAAAAAAGAGAATAATAGTTATGATTTGATACTTGATGCTACAGATAATCTTCCTGTCCGAGAGCAGATAGATAGCTATGCCAAAGAGCGTGGTACTCCTTGGATTTATGCTAGTGTAGAGGCATTTAATGGACAAGTTTGCTTTTTTGATAGAGCTGGATTTGAAGTCTTTGCCATAAGCGACCACACTCCAGCAGGGATTACAGCACCTATTGTTATGCATATAGGCTCACTCCAAGCAACCCTAGCACTGCGATATTTAGCAGGTCTTTCAGTAAGCAAAGATAAACTCTATTATCTCTACTTTAATGATGATGGTGAGTTAATCACACAAAAATTTGGAATGCCAAAACTATAAAAGGAGACAAAATGAGAATAAAACTTTGGGGTATACTTGCAATAGGAGTACTCCTATTATCAGGGTGTACACAAGAGACACAAAATTCATTGAGCCGTTCTATCCAAAACTGGACAGGAACTAATGGAGTACTTGATGTTTATGCAGGTGATAAGCTTGTAAAGCGATTTATCAAGATAGATAAACTCTCTACAGCCACAGGAACCAACGACAGCAAACCACGCCCCTATCGTTATGGGTATGGATATGATGATAAAAATCTAAATCTTATAATAGACAAAGGTGAAAAAAAGGTCTATTTTGAGTTTTCAGATTACTCTACAAACTATATTTTTTATGAAAACAATACAAAATAATACAAAGGATAATAGATGAAATTTATTGCAAGTAAAGAAGCACCAGAAGCTATAGGACCCTACTCACAAGCTATTGAAGCCAATGGACTTATCTATACATCAGGACAAATTGCACTAGATACAACAGGTGAAATAGTAGCAGGTGATGTTGCAAACCAAACACATCAAGTGATGAAAAACCTTTTTTATGTTTTGGAAGAGGCGGGTGCTCACTTTAATGATGTAATCAAAACAACAATCTTCTTAGTAGATATGAAAGATTTTGATGAGGTCAATGCTATCTATGCTCACTACTTTGGCACACATAGACCCGCCCGTTCTACTGTAGCCGTACGAAGTTTGCCT
>Ga0193954_1001131_pt1 | contig 13984 bp, 15 predicted proteins | sample BB_5_MG_FD_140340 | JGI IMG/M metagenome (GOLD analysis project Ga0193954, IMG submission 140340) | Microbial mat bacterial communities from the Broadkill River, Lewes, Delaware, United States - BB_5_MG | ecosystem: Environmental > Aquatic > Freshwater > River > Microbial mats | place: USA...
GCTTGATTTCTGCGATTATTCCGAATTCCTGTGACAAAATACGCGATGTTAAAGAAATTGACTTTCGCGCAAATAAGGGGGCATTTTCAAAGTCGCGGTAGCTTTTAGTTTGTTTCAAAAGTGCAACTTCCTTTTGCTTATTCGCGACGATTGTATCTAGTATTGTTTTCATCTTAATGTGGTAAAATTTGTGCGGCATGTCCGCTTTTTAAAAAATGTTGAGTTTCATTATAGAGATCTTTTAATGAATTGTTTGGTTCAAACATTTGAATGGCCACAGCAACATTTCCTGAAATGACTTTGTTGTGAGCTTCGGTTCCTTGTCCCGATAAAATTGATCGAATTATTGAAGCCGCATCTTGAACAGAGTTTCCGGCAAATAAATCCTTCGATGGGACAGGTTGGGTATTAAAATTTGACGCATCAATGGTATGATCGACATGCTTACCTAAAATACGTGTAGCATCGGTTAGTGTAATTTCGTCGTACCCATCCATTCCGTAAACCACACGATAATCATGTCGTATATCCTTTAAGATATGCTGATAGAATTTAGATAGCTCTAGAGAATACGTGCCTGTCAACTGATATTTTGGCTGGGCAGGATTAACCAGAGGTCCGAGACAGTTAAATAATGTTTTTACACCTAAGCTTTTTCGAATTGGGGCAATCTTTTTCATTGTTGGGTGAAATAATGGCGCATGCAAAAAGCAGATGTTGTCCTTTGTTAAATTCTTTTCCAGTTGAATATTATCTGACGTAAATTCAAACCCCAATGCTTCCAACACGTTCGAAGAACCGCAAATCGAACTTACTCCATAATTGCCGTGCTTGATAACTTTGTATCCCATTCCAGCGAGTACTAGAGATGAAGTTGTAGAGATGTTAAATGTGTTTTTTCCATCACCTCCGGTTCCGCATAGATCGATGGCATCTTGACTTTCTAATTCAATAGGTCGACTAAGTTGGATTAATGCACTTCTGAATCCTTTGATTTCTTCTAGTGTAATTCCCCGTAATTGAATTCCAACAAGTATTCCTGCAATAACTTCAGAGGATATTGTTTCCTGTTCGATTGCCATAATGAATGAAAATGCCTCGTCGTACTTGAACGGTTCTCCAGCAATTGTTTTTTCAAGTAAGTGTTTCATGCTGTTCGTTTTGAAGGTTTATAATGTATGCTCTCAACCCAGTTTTGAATCATTGTTCTTCCTTGTGGAGTGAGTATGGATTCTGGATGAAACTGTACGCCGTAGATTGGGTAACTTGTGTGTTTTATTGCCATGATTTCATCGTTGTTTGTAGTTGCAATTACCTGTAATTCAGTCTGTGCATCTATTTCAATGGACCAACTGTGATAGCGTCCTACTTGAAATGTTGTGTTTATGGTTTTGAATAGATCTGAAGTGTTTACTTTTCTAATTATGGTCGACTTCCCATGTATGGGTGTTTCATTTTGAATAAGTCGTGCGCCGAAAAATTCACCAATTGCTTGATGTCCTAAACAAACACCTAAGATTGGTTTACACTGATGAAAACGCTCAATGACGTCAAGAAGTTGACCTGCCTCAGATGGAATTCCTGGCCCTGGAGAGAGTACGATTGCATCGCTTTCATCCAAAGTGTCAAGAACCAGTTTATCGTTTCGCATCACAGTAATTTCTGTTTGCTCAATTTCATCTAGGTATCGAACCAAATTAAATACGAAAGAATCGTAGTTGTCTATTACTGTAATTTTCATTTCGTTTTCTTTTTAGTAGTGAATTGATTTGCTGTTTTATGTATTGCACGTCGTACGGCCCCCAGTTTGTGATGCACTTCTTGAGTTTCTCGTTTTGGATCAGAATCGAGGACAATCCCTGCTCCAGCTCGATAGTAAAGGGTGTTGTTTTTGCTAAGGATACTTCGAATTACAATAGCCATGTTTAAGTCTTCTTTCGGAGTTAATATGCCAATGGTGCCTCCATAAAAATCTCGAGGTTTCGACTCGTATTGCGCAATCAATTCGAGTGCTTTCGGTTTTGGTGTCCCTGACAAAGTGCCTGCTGGAAACGAATTACAAAGTGCTTCAAAATTATTGGTGGCCCTGAGCTGACCGGTAACTTTTGAAACCAGGTGTGTAACATGACTAAAGTGTTGAACTTCCTTGTAGGAGGAAACATTTACAAGGTTGCAGTCTCTGCTTAAGTCGTTTCGTGCTAAATCGACTAACATCGTGTGTTCAGCATTTTCTTTTTCATCATTTATTAGAAATTCTAACTGTAAATTATCGGTTTCTTTGACTCCCGTTCTAGGGACTGTTCCCGCGATTGGGTGGATTTCTGCTTCTCCATTTTTTATGACAAGTTGTGCTTCAGGTGAAGATCCAAAAAGTCGATAAGATTCAAAATCAAAGAAAAATAAATAGGGCGATGGGTTTAGACGACGTAACTGTCTGTAAACTTCGAAGTCATCCCCAAAAAAAGACTGCTCAAAACGATTGGATAAAACCAATTGGAATACATCGCCGCGTTGACAGTGTTCAATTCCTTTTTTTACCATATTTTCAAATTGTGTATCACTGTACTCAGCGCGCTCATTGCCAAATAATTCAAATGGCAAAGGTTGATTGCCTGAATTGGACATGAAATCTTCGATTGAATTCGAAGTGAAAATTCCATCTAAACTGTTTTCGATGATGCTGCCTTCATTCGTGAAATGATCAATTACGATGATGTTTCTGAAAATGAAAAGATGTAGGTCTGGTAGGTCGCTTTGATATTGGTGTTTGGAGATGTGTGTTTCATCGTGTAGCGTGTATTCAAAGTTCATTCGACCAAAGAACCCATTGTAGGTGCTTTGTTCAAAAGTGAAGTCATCGAGTATGGATTGAACTTGCTTTGCGTACGAAAGTTCAGGATCTAATTTGATTTTATCAGTGTGATTTGCACGGATGATTTGTACAGTTCCATTCTGCTGAATGATCTCTAGTAATGGGTCTAATCCAATAAAAGACCTACTGTTTTGCCTAGAATGATAATCATTACTCTCGAGTAAACATGTTTTGCGAAAAGTATTCCGTAGTGATAAATAAATTTTAACGGGTGTATACAAATCCGCATTGAAGCTTGTTGTTTGTGTATTGAAATACATTGAAATAAGATTTTGGAAAAAATGGAACAAAAAAAACGGCTTGTCGTGTGACAAGCCGTTTAAATATTTATTGAAAAATTACAAACTATGACCATGCACACCAACTATCTGTCGTGCGCCACCAATTTGTATTTTGTGTTTTTCTGTTCATCGAGTGCAAATATTTTGTTTTTTTTTCGATTAAAACAACTGTTATGTGAAATATTTTTTTTCAATTTGTAATCAGTTATGAAATTTACAATCAACAATTCTTGGCTTTGGAGCAACTTAACATAGGTGCAATGAGCTAATAATGGAAAATAATTTAAACCCGTTTCGAAGCTCGAAACGGGTTTTTTGTTTTTAGATTGTTTAAATTTAGATGAATACGAAAAGATGAAGTTGTCAGAAAAAATTATCGCGGGAGACAGACCTTATGTTATTGCAGGACCTTGCAGTGCCGAGTCAGAAGAACAAGTGATGAGTGTTTGCAAAGAAATTGCTGCAAACAACTCCGCTCAAATGTTGCGTGCAGGAATTTGGAAGCCGAGAACAAGACCGGATAGTTTTGAGGGGGTTGGTCAAAATGCGCTCCCTTGGATTGTGAACGCAGGAAAAGAAACAGGGCTGCCAACTACAGTTGAAGTTGCGAATAAAACACATGCAGAACAAGCATTGAAAGCCGGTGTTGATGTTGTGTGGATTGGTGCTAGAACAACGGTCAACCCATTCGCAGTTCAAGAAATTGCCGATGCGTTGAGTGGTTCTGGAATTCCTGTGATGATAAAGAACCCTGTGAATCCAGATGTTCAATTGTGGATGGGAGCTTTCGAACGTTTTGCGAAAGTCGGTTTGACAGATTTAAGCGCAATTCATCGTGGGTTTTCTGTCTACAATCATCCAAAATATCGAAATGTTCCAAATTGGGAATTGCCGATTTTATTGAAAGAAAATATGCCCGAAATTCCTATTATTTGTGATCCATCACATATTACCGGAAATAGAGAGTTACTTTTTGAAATTAGCCAGAAAGCAATGGATTTAAATTTTGAAGGATTGATGATTGAAACGCATCCAAATCCTGAGAAAGCTTGGTCTGATGCTGCACAACAAGTTACCCCAGAACGATTGAAGACCATTTTAGATGCATTGGTGTTGCGTACACCTGAATTGAGCATTGATGTAGCTTCAAGAATTGATGAAATTAGAACGAAGGTCAGCACAATAGATGATCGAATATTTGATCTCTTGAGTGAACGTATGTCAATCTCCGAGCAGGTCGGGAAATTGAAAAGAGAAAATAATATTACGATTCTTCAACAAGAACACTGGAGCAATTTAATTCATAAGCGTTTAGAAACAAGTGAGGAGTACAATCTTACACGTAAGTTTGTGCGTCAATTTATGGATGCCATTCACCAAGAATCAATTCGCCATCAAACGGCGGTTATGAATCCTGGAAAAAAGGAAGAATGATTCAAGTTGTTCCACATAAAGTTCTTGCTGGAATCGTATCTATTCCGTCATCGAAAAGTGATGGTCAACGTGCTTTGATTACTGCGGCTTTAAGTCATGGGACTTCCATTTTGCGAAATGTTGGTCAGAGTGACGATGAAATTGCTATGCTTCGAAATATCAAACTGATTGGTGCAAGTGTAGTGGAAGATTCTGACCGGGTTCTGAAAGTTACCGGAGTTAATTCATTTCCGTTGCATCTAGATTTGAATGTGGGGGAAAGTGGATTGGGGCTGCGATTGTTAAGTGGGATTTGCGCTGTACAAGCAGGGAGACATAAACTTAATGGAGTTGGGTCTATTTTAAAACGAGATCAATCATTTTTCGAACGAAATTTGACACGATATGGAGGGCATGTTTCTTCAAATGAGGGTAAACTACCGTTGCTTTTTGAAGGAGAAATCAATGCAAATGTAATTGAAGTTGACGGGTCTGAATCATCACAATATATCTCAGGTTTATTGATGGGGCTTGCACTTAATGCTTTTCCGTGTAATTTGAAGGTGAATGACTTGAAAAGTGGACCTTATGTTGACATGACTATGAATACCATGGAACAATTTGGGGTGAAGGTTGAAAATGATGATTATCAGTGGTTCCATTTAAATGGAAAGAATAAGTTTCAAGCAACAACCTATACTGTTGAGTCTGATTGGAGTTCGGCAAGTTATTGGTTGGCCGCTGCAGCAATTGGTTTTGATGTATCTCTTTCTGGGTTAAATTTGAAAAGTAAACAGGCCGATATCCGTTTTTTGGATGCGCTGAAATTAGCAGGGTGTACGAGCGAAGTTCAACAAGATATCCTCTCGATCACTCAAAGGAAATTAGTTGCTTTTCAATTTGATGCAACCGATTGTCCTGATCTTTTTCCTGCTTTGGTTGTTTTGGCCGCAAAGTGTCAAGGGACATCAATCATCAATGGGGTTTCACGTTTAGCAAATAAAGAGAGTAACCGTGGAATTGTGTTGCAAAAAGAATTTGGTAAACTCGGAGTGCCAATTGAATTGGATGGCGATGTAATGAGAATTGAAGGGAATTCTCAATTAAAAGGTGCACGGGTGTCTTCTAATGAAGATCATCGTATTGCAATGAGTCTAGCTATTTTAGGAACAACAATCGAAGGAGGGATTGAAATAGAAAGTGCCGAAGCTGTATCAAAAAGCTACCCGCAATTTTGGGGTCACCTAAAAGCGTTATCTGTGCGTTAATTCGGAAATTATTTTTGCATGCTGAGGGAAAACTGGAGTTAATTCTTCTTCTTTCGCCAATACAAAATCATGAAAATCAAATCCTGGAGAAACTGTGCAACCTAATAATGCATATTCAGCATCGCCTTTGATGCGAGAACCAAACCAATAACCTGCTGGAACAACAAATTGAGGGTGTTCTCCATTTGAAAAATCTTTACCAATTATGACCATGGAATGCTCTCCTTCAGGTGAAATCATATGTAACTCAATCGCTGCTCCATCATAATGATGCCACATCTCATCAGACTTAATCTTGTGAAAAGCGGAAAAAACATAGGTTGTCAATAGGAAATAGATCGCTGTTGTGAAAGATCGTTCACCTTCAAATTCAGCTAATGTTCCCTCCGGAATAACTCCTTCACTGCGGTATGTTTCCTTATAAAAACCACCTTCTGGATGGGGCTCTAATCCTAACTCTTTGATTATTTGCTCAGGACGTGTCATATTAATCTTCAGTTATAAATTGCCAATCTTTCACTGCTTCAAAGCGTTCTCTTGCTTCTGTGTTAGATGGATGTTGTAATAATGATTCTACAGATACCTCTGGCAAGAATTCATTTGCTAGATCCTCACGTACATAAATGAAATTGAATCCCAATTCATTAGATCCAACCAAACGATATCCTTTCTTTTTAGCAAGTTTTGTCATTGCAACAGGCGAAGCTCCGTGATAGGTTGGGTGCTTTCCAGGATAAAAATATTCTGGATCATAAGGAACAATGATGTCATTCATTCCGAATTCATTGTGGGTTTCGATAATTACAACCTGTGGCGAAATAACATCAATCGCTTTCCAAACCCAGTAGTCATTTCCATCAATATCAATAGATAATAACCCTATTTCACCTTTCAAACCGCCATCCTCAATCAATTGATTGATATTCTCTGCAGTAATAAATGCTTGCTTAAAGGTGGGAGCTGCAACTCGTGGGTTTCCATGCTTTTTATAAAAATATCGCCCACGTTCTAACGCTTTTTCATTTCCATCTAAATATAATCCCGTAAAGTCATGATTAAAATGAAGGTTTGCAGTATTGCTGTTTATTCCATCGTCAGCACCAAACTCAACAAATGTTTTCTGCTTCATTCCTATGATAGAAAAAATATAAAGCAATAATCCGTCTTCCTCAAATTGAGAAAATAGCTTAAATCCTGATTCTGTAATGTTTGGTAGTTTGCCAGATAAAATGGACTCACGGTAATAAGCAACTAATTCTTCCTGCTCCTTGCGGACTTCAGGTTTGAATCGTTTTTTAACCTTGTAATATTTAAGGTACTTTTTAAGTATATGTTTTAGTCCAGCATTCATTCGAGTTGGCAAAAGTAGATAATCTAATCAACTGAACGCTTTTTTTAAGTTATTATTTAATCCCCAACCCATTAAGATGAGCTGAGGATTTCGATTTTACTTTCCTGAAAATGCAAGCACAATGGATAAATTGTGATAGTTAAGAGGTCCGAATGTTGGACTGGACACGTTGCTGACTAATCCAAATGAATACCTGAGTTCTGGACTTAATTTTATGTTCCTAAGGGGAATGTCCAATCCTATACCTGCATCTATAGCGATGTCATTTTTGACAGGAATATAATCTGGATTTGGAGTGCTCAATGGAATCCGAATGTTCGGTCCAACAATTACGTAGGGCGTAAATTTACTTTTGAATAACTTATATTTTACATGAAGCATTCCTTCTAAATTGACCGGGTTTACTTTATATTCAACGGTACTTTGACTAATTCTACTAGCGTTGAAGGATAGTTCGGCTTTTGGTGATAAAGAGAATTTAGGAGATAATCGAAAGTTTGAAATTATTCCAAGTCGATAGCCTAATCCATTGGTAATGGTTCCTGAACCGTCTTGATCTGATCCAAAAGCAAGGTTGGAACGATTCACCCCAAGGTCAAGTCCAAATGTGGCAAATTTAGTTTTGGTGTTTTCTTCTTGTGCAAAAGAACTACTCGAAACAAGAAGTATAAAGATGATTACTTTTTTCATGGTTCATACTATTTTGGTTAAGTAATCGTCTCTACATACAGGTTAATTTGGGTTTCATTATATAACGAAATGAGCAATGGATTATTTCATTTGTGAAAACAGTTTCAAATTTCAATCTTTGTGAGAAATACGAAAAGGATGACTTTAAAAGATACAATTGGAGCAGTAGAGAAATTTCACGATGCATTTGGAATTGAAAACAACTATGAACCTACAGCAAAAATCAGTGAAGCGGATTATATGCTGCGCCATAAGTTAATGGCAGAAGAAAACGAAGAGTATCTGGAAGCTGCCGAAAGTGGGGATTTAGTAGAGATTGCCGATGCTTTAGGTGATCAGCTATACATTCTTTGTGGAACGATTTTAAAACACGGAATGCAACATAAAATTGCCGAGGTTTTTGAAGAAATTCAGCGTTCTAATATGTCTAAGCTCGATAAAGACGGAAAGGCAATTTACCGTGAAGATGGAAAAATCTTAAAGTCGGATTTATACTTCAAACCTGACATCAAACGTATTCTTGAAAAATAGCCATGGGAACGCATAACCTTCGTGTTTACGGCATTATCATCAATGAAAAAGATGAGGTTTTAGTTTCTGATGAACTGAGGTTCGGTAATGCGTTTACCAAATTTCCGGGTGGTGGTTTGGAATGGGGGGAAGGGACAAAGGATTGTCTTAAACGCGAGATTCAAGAAGAACTTGGATTGAGTACTGAAATTGGGGAATTGTTCTACGTGAATGAATTCTTCCAACAATCGGCATTCCGCAAAAATGATCAATTGACGAGTTTCTATTACCGCGTTGCTAAGATTGATTGCTCACAAATTCCAATAACGAATCATCGTTTTCCATTGACAGAAGAAGGGGAGAAGTTTAGATGGATTTCAAGAAGCGAAATTAGTGCAGATAGCATGACTTTTCCCTTGGATAAAATTGTAGCAGATTTACTCCGACTTTAAAGGAAATACTTTAGGATTCAACCTTTCGTATTCATCTGGGAAGTACACTTTTAAGATCGATGCGTAATAGTTGTATGGTTTGTGATTCATACTCATCGATGTCTTTTTGTAAACGCTGTGATCTTCAAAAATACCATGTTCATCTCTTTTGTGTGTTGCCATAAATTCTGCATCATTCAATAAAAGAGAATCTTTCATTTCTAACGGATACTCAGGCGGAGGCAGATGCATCAAATTCCCCACTTGCGAATAATTAATGTCTTTTTTTGGCTCGGGTAGCGTAATTTCCCCCAATTCTCGTTGAATTTGCTTTTCGACCGATTTACCAAATTTATTTACTGTTCCTGTGAGTTTGTTTTGAAACATTGAAATCAATCCGTCTTTAATGAATTTCGATTTATCCATCTCTTGATCCTTCGAAATTAGTGCAATTAGATTGTCGCGTAATAAAGTGCTGTCATTATAAGATAAAGGCATTCTTGGAACAGCATCGGCAGGATTAATCATTGCATAACTCATTTCTAAGTTAGAAAACAGATGATCGTATTCTGCAATAAACTCCTTGTTTCCAACCATAGGTTGTGCAAACGCATAGACTTTGAAATTGTTTTTTCTACTGATTTTTGTAATCGGTAAATAATGAAAATAAGCTCGGGTCAAGATAGCCAAAGCTCCACCTTGACTATGTCCTGTAATATAAATGTTGTAAATGCCTTGATTATTCAATTGTTTAACCTGGCTGATGAGGTCTTCATGCATATACGCTAATCCCAAAACATACCCGCTATGAACTCCAGAAGAGGTGTCTTTTCCGAATTTATAATCGAAAGTTTCAAAACTGATTCTAATTTCACCTTCTACAGGAATCATCGCAGAATAGAAGTTTTCTAACCAACTCGATTTTTTGTCTGTTGAACCTCTGAAGTTAATTACTCCCGTTTTACCTTTTGTATAGATCTGAAACTTATTGTCCATGCCATATACAGGAGAATCGTAAATACGTTTATATCCTTTCGGTATTATTTCAGCGTCGTCTCCTTCTAAATCTAAATAGGTATAACTGTTGCAAATTGCTATAAGGTCTTTTGCCTCCTCCGGAATAAATCCAGGAGTGATTTGAGCGTGTAGGTGAGTGAAACTCAACACAAGTGCGAGTATAATTAGCGAGAATTTCATGTCTTTGATTTATTGGAGATAAACTTATAACGAAATCTCAATGCATTTATTTCAATTTTTCATTGTCTAAATGTCGCGTGGAGTCGCGGTTGGTTTTCTTTTCAAAGTTCTTTTGGATGGCTTCTTCTAAATCGATTCCAGTTTGATTTGCCAAACAAGTCAATACAAACAAGACATCTGCCAATTCTTCTCCCAAATCCTTGTCTTTATCGCTTTCTTTTTCACTTTGTTCTCCATAACGACGGGCCATAATTCGGGCAACTTCTCCCACTTCCTCCATCAACATTGCTGTATTGGTCAACTCGTCGAAATAACGAACGCCAAATTGCTTAATCCATTGATCTACTTTCTCCTGAAGGTCCTTAATTTCCATTATTGTTTGTTTTTTGAGTCAATCCATATCGTAACCGGACCGTCATTGATTAATGAAACTTTCATATCTGCTCCAAAAATTCCTTGAGCCACCTTTTGATTTTGGACAGATTTCAATGTTTGGATGAAGGACTCATACAACGGAATGGCTTGTTCCGGTCGTGCTGCTTTGATATAACTTGGTCTGTTTCCTTTTTTTGTGGATGCGTGCAACGTAAATTGACTAATCACTAAGTATTCAGCATCAACATCAGTACTAGAGAGGTTCATTTTACCCTCATCATCTCCAAAGATGCGAAGTCCTGTTACTTTTTTTACTAACCAATCAATGTCCTCTTGTGAGTCGTCTTCTCCAATACCAACAAACAGTAGCAATCCTTGTTCAATAGCTCCGTTTGTTTTGCCCTCAATTTTCACTGACGCTTCGCTAACGCGTTGAACTAAAAGTCTCATCCAAATATGCTTTTTCGGTGAATATCATTTTCATCTTCCTCCATCAATTGTACATAAGTCGTATATCTACTTTCATCAATATCACCTGCTTCCAATGCATCTTTAACAGCACATTTTGGCTCTTTTAAATGTTGACAATTATTGAATTTACATTGACTCATAATTGCTCTCATTTCTGGAAAGTAATGGGATATGACCGTTTTGTCCAAATCGACAATTCCAAAAGCACGAATTCCTGGAGTATCTACGATGTACCCTCCGCTTTGTAACTTATGCATTTCTGCAAAGGTTGTGGTATGTTGCCCTTGTTGATGGGCATTTGATATTTCGTTTGTTACAATATTTAAATTAGAATCAATGGCATTTACCAACGTGCTTTTTCCCACACCACTATGACCTGAAATCATTACTTGTTTACCGTTGATTTCCTGTTTCAAAAACTCCACGCTTTCGGTGTTTAATGCGGAGACTTTGCGACAAGGATATCCAATTCGTTCGTACATATGCATCAATGCATCAATGTATTCCAAATCATCTTCAGAATACATGTCAATCTTGTTAAATAAAATCGTTGTAGGTATTCGAAACGACTCTGCAGAGACTAAAAAACGATCAATAAATGCTAAGTGAGTGACTGGGGAATGAATAGTAACCAATAAATAAGCGCGATCAATGTTGGCCGCTAAAATCTGAGATTGTTTACTCAAGTTTGTAGACTTCCTAACAATGTAATTGGTGCGGTTTTCAATCGTTTCAATAACACGATTTCCTTCATCATCTTCATCGTCTGAAAGGACTACGATATCACCAACAGCTATTGGGTTTGTTGACTTTAATCCTTGTAAACGCATTTTTCCACGAATACGACAGTTCACCAAAGTACCATCCTTCAATTCAACACTGTACCATTTTCCGGTAGATTTTAAGACTTTTCCTGTATCGCTCATTGGTGACAAAGTTACGTATTGTTCCGAACTCTAACTACTAAGGATAAGGTCGAACCAAAAAAATCAATGAAAAAAGTGAAATTAAAGACAACTTAATCCATACCGTTCGTTCAATAGCACTATTATTCCAATCATATTCGGTCAATATTCATTAAATTCGCTAGTTCAAATATGAGCACATGTCAATTGAAGTAAAAAATCTATTTAAGTATTACGGAGATCAAGCCGCGGTGAAGGATATTTCTTTCAATGTGAAGCAAGGTGAGATTGTTGGGTTTTTAGGGCCAAATGGTGCGGGGAAATCAACAACGATGAAAGTAATCACAGGATACATTTCTGCCTCACATGGAGAGGTCAAAGTTTGTGGTCTTCCTGTTTCCGTAGATTCATTAGATACGCGTCAATTGATTGGATATTTACCCGAGCACAATCCATTGTATTTGGATATGTATGTGAAGGAGTATTTGACGTTTGTTGCAAATATTTATAAGGTAAACAACGTGAAAGATCGCGTTGCCGATATGATAAAAAAAGTCGGGTTGGAAGTGGAACAAAACAAGAAAATTGGAGCACTTTCTAAAGGATATCGTCAACGTGTTGGTTTAGCACAGGCAATAATTCATGACCCGAAAGTGCTGATTTTGGATGAACCTACTTCAGGATTAGACCCGAATCAATTAGTAGAAATTCGCCAGTTGATTAAATCTATCGGAAAGGAAAAAACGGTGATGCTTTCAACACACATTATGCAAGAAGTTGAAGCTATTTGTGATCGCGTTGTGATTATCAATAAAGGTGAAATTGTTGCGGATGATAAGGCCGGAGATTTACAAATGAAAGCACAAGTTCAAACAGTTTATGTAGAGTTTGAAGGAAGTGTTTCTAAAAATCAATTGAGTAAAATTGCTGGTGTAAGTAAAGTCGGTAAAGTTGCTGATGGTTGGTTACTAGAATCTCAAGAAGAGATCGATCTAAGAAAAATCATTGCCAAATTTGCGCAGGAAAATAACGTATTGACATTAACCCTTCGTAAGGAAGAAAAATCCTTAGAGGAAGTATTTAAAACATTGACAAACCAATAGAATGCCTAAGAATTTTATAGAAGAATTAAAATGGAGAGGGATGATACATGATATCATGCCAGGAACGGAAGAAGCACTTTTAAAGAAAATGTCTGCGGGGTATATTGGCTTTGATCCAACAGCTGATTCTTTACATATTGGAAACTTAGTTCAAATCATGACGTTAACTCACTTTCAACGTGCAGGGCATAAGCCGTTTGCATTGGTTGGTGGAGCTACAGGTATGGTTGGAGATCCTTCAGGGAAATCAGCAGAAAGAAATTTATTAGATTCTGAAACATTGAACCACAATGTGGCGTGTGTAAAGAAACAATTGGAGCGTTTTCTAGATTTTGATTGTGGTGAGAATTCAGCACAAATGGTGAATAACTACGATTGGTTCAAAGATTTTACATTCTTAGATTTTATTCGTGATGTTGGTAAGCATTTATCGATTAACTACATGTTGGCCAAAGATTCTGTGAAATCAAGATTGGAGTCAGGGATGTCTTTTACTGAGTTTTCTTACCAATTGGTTCAAGGGTATGATTTCTACCATTTGAACAAGAACCACAATTGTATAGTTCAATTGGGTGGATCTGATCAGTGGGGGAATATTGTTACAGGAACAGAGTTAATCCGTCGTAAAGGTGGAGGTGAGGCGTATGCTGTAACAACTCCTTTGATTAAGAAAGCCGATGGTACTAAGTTTGGTAAAACAGCTGGAGGAAGTGTTTGGCTAGATGCTGAGAAAACTTCGCCTTATCAATTCTACCAGTACTGGATGAATGCAAGTGATGAGGATGCAGAGAATTTCATTAAGATTTTTACGTTCAAATCCAAAGAAGAGATCGAAGCAATTATTGCAGAACATAAAGAAGCTCCACATACAAGAGCTCTTCAAAATGCGTTGGCAGAAGATATTACAATTCGCACGCATGGTGAGGAAGCATTAGCTACAGCGAAAGCTGCAACAAAAATCTTGTTTGGCAAGTCTACATCGGACGATTTGAAATCTATCTCAGAGAAAGATTTCTTTGCGATTTTTGATGGAGTTCCTCAGGCTACGGTTTCTAAAGCTGATTTAGAAGCAGGATTAGGAATCATTGATGCGCTTGCTGCGAAAACAGGTTTCTTA
>Ga0193954_1001137_pt1 | contig 13952 bp, 13 predicted proteins | sample BB_5_MG_FD_140340 | JGI IMG/M metagenome (GOLD analysis project Ga0193954, IMG submission 140340) | Microbial mat bacterial communities from the Broadkill River, Lewes, Delaware, United States - BB_5_MG | ecosystem: Environmental > Aquatic > Freshwater > River > Microbial mats | place: USA...
AGGCCTGGTAGACCTCGGGGCCTTCGGAGCCGGGGTCGCCGATCGTGCCGAGCTCCTCACCCCAGGTGCGGATGTCCTGCAGGTCGACGCGCAGGTGCACGTCGTCGAAGAGCGTCGCGCCAAGGCCGAGGCGGATGCGCTGCGTGACCACCGCGGAGCTGCCGCCAGGGGCCGCGTCCCGGCCCCCGTGGGCCAGTACGCGAGGGCGGTACTCAAGGTGCGGGCGGAGGGTCAGCGACTCACCGATCTGGATGGACCACTCGTGCGCTGCGTCTTGAGCGATCGCGGGGGTCGGGGTGAGCAGGGCGGCGAGGAGAAGCCAAGGGGTGCGTCGCACGACCGCCTTCGTTCGGGGGATTGGGGACCTTTTCTTAGGCGGGATGCAGATCTGGGAATGATCTGTTCTTCTCTGAGACGTGAGTGCGCCTCACGCGGGGCTCATCAGTCGGCGAGCAACTCGTCGAGGCGGTCGCCACGCGGCAAGCTCAGGCGGTCTCAAGGTCGGGCAGTGTCCGATGTCGGGGGGTGTGTAGACGCCGTCTGTGCGGTGTTCTGACGGTACCCACGAGTGCTTATGCTGCCTATGCCCCGTACGGATTCGTGGTGTACCGGTCCCTGGCCAAGGGGCACGGGGGTTTTCTGCTGACTCGAAACTACAGACCCCCTTCATGGAGGATATCGGCAAGCGCCTCCTCATTGAACGCGAGATTACGACGGCGACAACGGGACTGCCTGAGGCAGAGGCACTGGATCTCTGCCGAAAGGTTCGCCTCGAACGCTCCAGACCCATCGTCGCCCTCTTCGGGCGACGCGCCGCCGAGATCCGAGCCCTCAGGGACAGTCTGATCGCACAGACGCTGACCTACCTGGAGACCTGCTGGGAGGGCCTGCAAGTCTACTTGACCAACCCGAGCGTGCCCATCACGAGCAACTCCGTGGAGGCCGCGCTACGAGGCCCTGTCGTGGGCAGAAAAGTCTCGCCGGGCAGCCGCTCGGAGGATGGGATCGAGGCCGCCGGGATTCTGCACACCCGCATCGAGTCCGCTCAGCGCTGCGATCTCGACCCAGCGACATACATCAAGCGAGCCATCACCGCGGCGCTAGCGGGTGACGTCATCCCCCTCCCACACGAACTCGTGTGAGCCTGGCCGATCGCGCCTTTGATACTTCGGAGTCGCCCGGAGAGACTTGGCGAGGTCGTACCCCCAGACTTCCCCTGGCCAGGAACCCCTCCTGCCCGCTCACGCTCCGCTCGGCCGTGGTACTTGAGCGGCGCCGCTGCGATGGCAGAGGGTTCCACACAACACCAAGCAAGCCGAAGGCGCGCAGCAGGCTGCAAGCCTGCGTAGACGGGTGGGTGCGGCTTCGCCGCGCCCGGGACCCGAGTCCTGGACCCGAGTCCTGGACCCGAGGACGTGGTTCAGCCGCCGCGCTGGATCGCGTTGGATAGCAACAGAAGTTGCAAAAGCCGCTTGATGGGGCGGCGCAGGTTGCCGGTGGCGGCGAGCTGGATGGCGGCGCTTTGCACGCGCAGATAGAGCTGGGGTTCGACGTCGACCTGCACCTGTTGGGCGACGGGCACGCCCTGGGGCACATCGCAGGTCTTAAAGGCCTTCAGCGAGCAGCCTTGGGGCAGGGCGGCGTCCTTGAGCCAGTGGGAGGCGGGTACGATGCCGCAACCCAGGGCCTCATTGTCTTCGAGCGCCTCAAGGATGAGGGCGGCCCGCTGAGTCATGGGGCGGGCCTCGACCGTCTTGAGCAGCGCCTGAGCCTCCGTCTGGCAGTCCGGCGCCGCGAAGGCGGGAGCGCCGATGAACAGCGCGGCCAGGAGGCCGAGGGGCAGGGCGCGTATCACAACCATGCCGAAGGTATCCTTTCGGCGCTGAGATCGCGAAGCCCCTCGGTGAGAAGGGCCTCCGCATGTCTCAATTGGGGGTCATCCTTGGTGGTGAGCGCCTTTTGCAGGCTGAGTATCTCCGCCAGCGCGGCCTTTCGGGGAAGGGTAGCGAAGTCAGGCGCGGCCTTGCCGAGGGCCGCATAGGCTCCATCTATCGCGGCCTTGTGCTCGGCAGCGAAGTACCCGGCGACTCGAGGATAATAGATGAGCCGAATGACCAGGCTGCGCTCGGCCTCTAGCGGCGCCCGCTGAGTCTCAGGCAGATCCGTGCGCTGCAGGAGAGCTTGCAGGTTATTGTAGTGCTCGCGCAACGGGCCTTGCCCCGGGTTCTTCATTTGGCGCGCGCCGCTGAGGTACAGCGGCACGAGGTCGCGGGTACGGCCGTAGTCGGCTTGAAGCTGAGCGATGGGGCGCTGCGGTTGGCCGTTGTCATAGCCCTTGGCCTCGGTCCACACGGCTACGTTCTTGCCCTTGCGCAGGTGGGAGACCGAAGCCCGGTTGACGGTGGGCGCCTTATTGCCTCGGGTCTGCTTTTCCCAGCGCTTCATGTGCCAAACCGCGCCGCTGTGCGCGCCTGGCGCGCTCCCCGAATAGCCCCACATGCTCTCGGCCTTGGGGAACATGCCCTTAAAGCGCTCGACTTGGGTGCGGCCGCCCGCGTAGCAGGCGGCAACCATCACGTCTTTCACCTGGCGCGCGGCCTTCGGAAAGGTCTGCGCCAAGGACTCGAGCGCGGCCCAGCCGATCTCACCGTTATCGTCGCCCCACAGGCCCGCGCCGAGGCTGTGCCCACTGAGCACGAGGCGCTCAATGCTGCGCTCACCGCGCTCGGCCTGAGCGAACAGGCGTGCGAGCTGGGCCATCTCGTCGCGGCCCCAGTCCTCGGTCAGCGCCAAGGTCTGTTGCATCTTGGCCGCGGCGGGGCCCTCGAGGCCGAGGCTGTGCGCGAAGGCCTGCTGGCCATCGGGGCTGGACAGGTCTACGAGCTGCCCTTTGACCAGCGCCCGGTCCTGCAACTTGCGGGGCCCCACAAAGGCCACGCCCTCGGGCGCCCACTGCTTGAGTTTGTCCGCCTCGTAGCGCGCGCCCTCGTTCATCCCGACGAAGACCACCTGCGCCTTGGGCTTGGGTTTGGCGGCGAAACTGCGGCCGATCGAGCCCACCTGGGCGCCGAAGGCCACCATGAAGCTGGAGGCCCCTAAGAGCGTCGCCTTGACGACCGGCGTGGCGCGCAGTCGTCCCCACCAGCTGCCAAGGCCCGCCTTGGTCTGGGGCACCTCGGCCGCGGGCAGTAAGTCTTGGGCCTTGGCCTCGAAGCTCAGGCCCAAGAGCCGCCGCAGCGGGCCCTTGTTGCTGGCCGCGGATGCGCCGGGCGCTGGCGCTGGCGCGGATTTTGGGGCCTCGGTGGGCGGGGCCGGCCAACGAGGGTCGACGACACGGTCGGCCTTTGGCTCTGTACGCATGCCCACCATCGCTGAGTGGGTTATCGGCGCTGATGTCCGGACTGTTGCCCCTGCCTCGCTACTTTCCCTACACGCCGTGACCTGAGACTACTGCAGGTCAAGTGTGCGCTCGGTATTTGTGCCGCGGTCGGTCGCCTGCAGCCACACCTCATAGCTGCCCGCGGCGGTGTGCGCTGAGGTCTCTGCGCTGAAGCGAAAGCTGATGCGTCCCGGGGCAAGGATGCCCAAGATCTCGGCCGGGATTTCGCCTTGGCCAGCCGCGGCGGGGTAGGTGCAGCGCACCGCGAAGGCGTTGCGCGGCACGGGGTTTTCGGCCGCGCCAAAGAAGCGGACCACAACCTGGGTCTCGGGCGGCACGGTGGCCGTGGTGGTCCAGCTCAGGCTGAGCGGCTGGTTCCGTGGGGCGGTCATCACGCTGGTGGGCGGCATTTGTAGGTTGAGTCTGGAGGGCATGGCCACCTCGACTTGGAAGGGCGGCACCCCGCCATCGGCGCCCGGCCCCCGCACCGCCAGCCGCTGCGCGGCGGGCACCCCACCATCATGATCTATGCGGACCGCGTACTGCCCCAGCCGCCGCTCCATGATGACGGTGCTGGTCTGCACACCCTCAATCACCAGATCTCCGGCCGGATCGCTGCTCCGTAGACCGCCGTCAAAGAGGTATCCCGGCCGAACTTCGCAAGGACCCCTGCATCCCAGCCGCGGCGTGACGAAATCGTGGTTACTGAATTCGGGAATTCGGGCGGTGGCGATGACATAGTCGGGGTAGTGGTTAAAGCTGATGAGGCTGCCCCCGCCTCGCAGGTCTGGTTGCACGCAGTCCATCAGTGGGCCGGCGTCGATGCCCGCATCGAGGATCACCGGCTGAGCCCCGCTGTCTGGACCCGCATCCGGGGGGACCGAACCAGGTTGCCCCGTCGAGCAGGCCGCCATGAGCAGGCCCCCGGCCACAGTGAAGAGCGGCATGCGAAGATGGCTCATGACGCTGTGTACCGGCCGGTGTTTGAATTGGGTGGCTTGGAGTCTGAAAAGCGCCCTGATACGAACTTTTTACCGCATTCAGGGTATGCAGGGCTCGATACGGTGCCTCATGGTCATACGCAGGTCTACTTGCCGATGATCCGCAGGGCGGCATTCAGCGCATCGAGCATCGTATCTATGTTCCCGGTGAGGAAGACCCGGTCTACCTCGGCGCGCAGACGACTGGCCTCTGCGGCCTCCAAGGATTGAGCCTGAGCGCTGAGATCTTTGGCGAGCTCCAGGGCCGCGCCCTTGTCGCGTGACTTGCGCAGCGCTCGCCACCTTTGACGCAGCGGGTGTACGACGGGGGCGTCGGCCGCAGCGACAGACGGCGCGACCGGCTTGGGCTCGGTCTTGGGGGCCGCTGGGGCTGGTCGCGTGGGTACCTTGGGCGTGGGGGCCTGGGCAGCGGGCTGCGCGGCGGGCGCGGGCGCGGGTGCCACCTGGACCGCAGGCTGGGGGGCGGCCGAGGGCCTAGGGGGTGCGGCCCGCGGTGGGGCTTGAGGCGCAGGCTGGGGTGCGGTGGGGCTTTGGGCCAAGACCATGAGCACTGCGCCCAGGACCAAGAGGGTCAGCACCGCGCCGGCCGACCAAAGCCGCGATCTGCGCTGCGCCGCTGCGAGGGTCGTGGTCGGTGGGATCACCCGGGTGGGCCTGAGTACGGCCTGGGTGGGCGGCAAGTGCACTTGCGTCGCTGGGGTATGGGCCCGGGTGGATGCGGCGGCGGTGCGGGTGGGCTCCTGCTGACTGCCGGGCTCGGGCAGGGGGCTGGGGTAGACCGGGGGCTGCTCGCGCCGGGTCTGGGCCTCCGCGAGGCCTTCCGGGCAGAGGCTGCGTACCTGCAGGCCGATCTGATCGCTCTTGGCGATCCCGTCTTCGCCGACCACCTGCAAGATGGCCTGCGAAAATTCGCGCGCGCTGGAGAATCTGTCCTCGGCCTCCTTTTCGAGTGCGCGGGCCAGCACCGCGTCGAGCGCCAAGGGCACCTGCTCATTGAGGATGGAGGCTGCCGGCGGGACCCCGCGCACGACGGCAAGCAGCACTGCGGAGCGGCTCTTACCGGTGGCGGTGCGCTGCCCGGTGAGCATCTCGTACAAGACCGTCGCGAAGGTATACAGGTCGCTGCGGTGGTCTACGCGCAGCGCCTGAGCCTGCTCGGGCGACATATAGTAGGGCGTGCCCATGAGCACGCCGGAGGCTGTCTTAAAGTCATCTACCTGGCCCTTGGCGACGCCGAAGTCGATGATGTGCGCGCGCCCGTCATAGTCGACCATGACGTTTCGGGGAGACAGGTCCCGATGCACCAGGCCCAGGGCCTTGCCTTCCGGGTCCCGCAGCTCATGGGCGTAGCTCAGGGCATCGAGCACTTGCATCGCGATGCCTAGGGCCACGGGCACCGGCAGGCGCCGACCCTGACGCGCAGCTTGTTGCACCAGCTGCTCGACGTGCTCGCCCTCAATGAGGGGCATCGTGAGGTAAAAGCGCTCCTGATCGAAGCCGGCGTCAAGGATGGGCGCAATGTGGGCATGGTCCAGCTGAGAGGCGATGTGGGCCTCTCGCTGAAAGCGGCGCGCGGCCTCGGTATGGGTCTGCAAGGCAGCATGCAGGACCTTGAGCACGCATAACTCTGGGCTGCCCTGGCGTTGGGCGAGGTATACGCGCGCCATGCCGCCCTCACCGAGGGCGTCGAGCAGCGTATAGGGGCCGACTTCGCGAGCCGGGCCAGATATCGGGGAGTTCACAGGGCGCCTAGGCGCTGAGCATAGAAGACCCGGACCGAACCCGCGACTGCGAATTCGGTCCGGATAAAATCAGCCTTCGCCGCCCTCGCCGCCTTCACCTTCAGGTCCGCCGGTGACGAGCACCGCGTAATTGAAGTTGGAGTAGCCGGCTTCTGACGAAGCGAACATGACCTTCTTGACGAGCTTGAAGTCCACGTCCTTGTCGCAGTTGATGATGATCTGCCCCTTGAAGGGCTGACCAGGATGCATCATCTCGTCGATTTTGCGCATCTCCTGCAACTTATCCGTGAGGTCCTGAATTCGGAGGTCATCCTCTTTCAGCAGGTCCTCGGAATCGCCCACCTTGACACCTTCGATGGCAATCGTGTTCGCCGAGATCTGAATGATCGGGGCGCGCTCGAGCTGTGCCGTCGTTGTTGCCTTGGGGAGCTTGATATCCTTCGAGATGGAGACCAACTCACCACTCGCCGAGAAGTTCATGATCAGGAACACAACCAAGATCACGAACATGTCGATGAGAGGGGTCAGCAGAAGATCCTCATTGAGTTTCTTCTTACCGCCCGCGCCCGTGAGCGCGGGGTGAGTCTTCAACCAGGGCGCGAAGGGGTGTTTGCCAGGCTTCTTAATCGGCATGACTTCCTCCTTATCCTTCCACGCCGGACACCGAGATACCCTCAAGCTTGTGCATGAGGCAGGTGTCCATAACGGTGATCAGCTCCTGATAGGGAACCGTATCTTCGCTCTTCACGGTCACATCGTGGTTCTCAGGATGCTCGGCCGCGACGCCCTTGAGCACCTCGGCAAGGGTCGTCGAGTCCCACTCGTCGCCCTTCTTTTCGATTTCCTTCACCACCACGCTCTTCTTCGTGACCGTGTAGCCGTTCGCTTTCACGAACACCGTCAGATTGATCGCTGTATCGTCCTTCTCTTCCGGCTGATCTTCCGAAGGCATGTTCGGCTTCTGCTTGACGTCGATCTTGGCGATCTGCGTCCACACGGACGTCATCAAGAGAAATGAGATCAGCACCGAGAGCAAGTCGATGCAGGGAATCAGGTTAATCTGGAAGTCGACGGGTTTTTTACCTCCGCCTCCCTCCGGTACTGGTGCACCACCACCAGCCATAAGCCACCTCCTGTCCTTGGGTCCCTAGGGGACCAAACTATTAGTCGTCGCGCGCCGCGCCGAGTGTGGACAGGTCAAGCTTGTCGCGGTTCGTCACGACAAGGTTCAAAACGGCGACCGAAGCCTCGTTGATATCGTCCTGGAGCTGCTGAGTCTTACCATTCAAGATGGAGAAGAAGAGCAGACCGGGGATAGCGGTCAGCAGACCGAAAGCGGTGCAGTTCATCGCCTCGGAAATACCGGAAGCGAGCAGGGTGGCCTTCTCAGACGGGTCGGCCGATGCCACCGCGCCGAAGCACTTAATCAGACCAACGATGGTCCCGAGCAGACCGGCGAGCATCGCCACGTTCGCGAGCATCGCGAGGAACGCGGTGCGCTTGTCGAGGCGGGGGGTCTCACGAAGCGAAGCCTCGTCCATGGCGGCCTGGACCTCGGCATCGGACTTGTTCACCTTCACCAGGCCACTCTTGATGATGTTGGACATCGGAGTGGGGGTCTGGCTGCACAGCGCGAGGGCCTTACCCACGTTGCCGGCGAGGATGTACTTACGCATCGCCTGGACGAAGGCGTCCTTGCTGATGGAAGCCTTGAAGTACAGGTACTGGATGCGCTCAATCGCGATCGCGAAGATGAAGATAGAGCAGGCCGCGATGGGGTACATACCCCAGCCACCCTCTTGGAACCGGTGTGCAATTTCCTCGAACATTGTCTTTTGTCTCCTTGAAATTTTGAGCGCTCGCAGAGCGCTCTGGGGGCCGTGAACTGTCAAAGGACAGCCAAGGCACGATCAGAGTTCCACGAAAGTGGAACCTAATTTGCGGGATTGGGGGCGCCGGATTGATGCAGTCCGGACGCAAACAAAGCGAATGTAGGATCAGCCGGCGAGATCAGCCGGTCTAGTCGTCGTCCAAGGCCGAGACCAGGGCCTGAGTCCAGGCCTATGTCGCGACTATGTCTCGTGTGGAAGGCCTCAATGGCGTCCCACTCGAATCGTGGGGCCTCACCGGGCGCGGCCAGCAGCTCTTCATCGTGACGAAGGGCGGCGATGCGCTCCAGCTCAACCTGCGATGGGATCGGGGCGGGTTTCTCGTGGGCGTTGCGGCTGACCTTAGCCGGCTCTGGCGCCGTCCGCCCTGCGACGAGGTCGCTGGCGTCCGCCATGGTGGCCACGGACATGAGCGCGCTGACGGCCAGCGCAGTGGAGAACAGACGGCTACGGCGAAGCGCCGTGCGTCGTCCCGGACCGCTGGTGCCACGCCCGACGAGGGGCTGAACCAGCGGCTCCACTAGGCAGGAGAAAACCACTTGGCAGGTTCACTACACGATCTGGGGGGCTTTGCCACATAGGAAAAGTGGCGGAGCGCACACCCCCTGTAACGCGGTGGGCTCAAGGCGCGGAAAACAGGCTCAGGCCGTTGTCGGCCTCGGCGCCCGCCGAGAGGAAGTAGCGGTAGGTGCTGACCATCGGCGCGCTGCCCTGGGCGTTGAGCGCTTGGTCCGTATAAAAGCCGAACGTGCCGCTGTAGGTGACCTCATCGCCGGCCAGGGTGAGCAGGGTCCAGGTGCCGCTGGTCTCACGACGCGCGTAGCGAAGATCACCCAAGGTGCCGTTTTGGTACGCGATCCGCGCCCGACCCATCGAATCCACGACCAGCGCGGGGTCCGCACCGAGCAGCTCTCCGTCGGGCCCACCGCCGACGCCAATGCCGGACTCCACGTCCTCCACCAGCGTAGTATTGAGCTGGCTGTCGAGGTTGCGGTAGCGCAGGGCCTGTCGGGTCGCGTTCATGTAGGCGAGGTGAATCTCGCCGCCTCCGGTCACGAAGAGGGAGGGGTACAGGCCTGTCTCGTCATCGCCGCCCCCGGTCGCGCCGCGCCCCTCGATGGTGGTGATGCTGATGGCGCCCTGCAAAAGGTTCGGGCCGGCCACGCGGGCCACCTTGAGGCTGAGGTCGATCCGGTCGTGATAGGCGATGAGCGCGTCCCCATTGGGCAGCATCGCTACTGAGGGCCAAAGGCCGCGGGCACGCGGCAGTTCCATAAAGGGTGGCAGCGAACGGGTCGCCTCACAGGTTCCATTAATGCAGGCCTCGCGGCTGTCACAGCGGGGGCTGCAGGCGCTGTCCGGATCCGGCACCACGCAGCGGTTGTCGCTGCGGCGGCAGACCTCGGTCACGTTGCAGCGCTCGGAGCAGGGCTCCCCCGTCAGGTCCACGCTCTCGATGTCCACGATGCCCCAGTCATTGGTGGTCGTGGGTTCGGGCAGTCGTGACACGGCGAGTCGCAGTCGCGAGACGCGATTGTTGCCGACCGCCTCACGGGCGGAGAGGTAGGCCACGATCGGACGGTCCTGGCTGTCGACGGTGATGCTGGCGTAGCGGCCGGTATCGCCCATGCCCGCGCCGTCGACGCGGTGAACCTGCCACCCTCGGGTGGTCTGCATCGCGTGCTCCAGCGCGCCCTCATCCCGGTTCTGGTACGCGATGTGCGGGGTGTTATCGCTGGCGGCCACGATGTCGGTGTAGATGCCGGTATCCGGTCCCGGGGTCGACAAGCCGCGCCGCGGGCCCATCACGTCGCCGGTGATCCCGTCCGTCGTGGTGGTCGTGGGCACCCCATCGACAAACTCCCAAGCTACGTCCCCATCGGGCTGTATTAGGCCAAACATGAGGTCGCCATAGGTGATGTTGTAGGCGCTGGTGATGAAGCCGCGTCCGTCGTGGGCCATCGCGGAGTACAGCCCGATGTCACCCTCGGGCAGGGGCGGCAGGCGCTCGCACTCACAGGTCTCGCCCTGGAATTCGCAGGCCTGAGCGCTCCAGGCGCCGGTGCTGGTCACGGAGACGAACTCGCCAGGCGGGCAGGTGAGGCCCATGCACTGCTCGGGCAGGTCCTGGCAAACATCGGTGGGGATGCAGCAGCCTTGGCCGAAGGGACAGCCGCCCTGGCACGGCTCACCGCAGATGCACCCGCCTGCGACGCAGGCCGCGACCTGGTCGGGATCGCAGTCGAGGTCCTGGCACTCTGAGTCGTCCTCACAGCGCGTGAAGACGCAGATCCGGATGCCGTCCGTGCCAGCCTCACAGACCTGCTCTGGGTTGGGGCAGGGGTCATCCGGGCCGCATCGGTGCTGGGAGATACAGACGCCCAGCGTGCACACCTCAAACTCTGCGCAGTCCGTGCTGTCGAAGCAGCGCTCCACCACGCCGCCGTCTGTGCTGGGCACAGGGGTGAGGCTGGTGTCCTCGCAGGCAGTGATGGCGAGGGCCGAAAACAGCAGGACCGGGACGACAAAGCGCGAGCGTGCCACCCATTGGCCCTACCTGAGGAATTGCCGTGGGATCAATCGGAAGGCGGGCGGGGCCGGCGGTGCGCCTTGACTCGATTTTTGGGTCAAGCGACACAGAGGGCGCGATGGATCCAAGAATGTTCGACAAGTTCCTGGCGGCGGCGGTCAAAGCCGGCGCTTCGGACATTCACATGAAGTCGGGCGCGCAGCCCACGCTGCGGGTGCACGGGGTGCTCAAGGAGGTGAAGCTGGACGCGATCACCCCCGAGGGCATGGAGCACTTGGTGCAGCATCTGCTCGCGAGCCACGGCCTAGAGATGGATTTGCGCCGCCTGCGCGAATACGACACCTCCTATGTGGTCGACGGGGTGGGGCGCTTTCGCGTCAACATCCTCAAGCAAAAGGGCTACTTCGCGGCCGTCCTGCGAGTCATCCCCAGCAAGGTGCCCTCCCTGGACGATCTTGGCCTGCCCGCGGTGCTGAAGAAGATCGCCCGTGAGGAGCGAGGCCTGGTCCTGGTCACCGGGGTCACCGGCTCCGGTAAGAGCACCACGCTCGCGGCGATGGTGCACGAGATCAACAAAGAGTACCGAAAGCACATCGTCACCATCGAGGACCCGATCGAGTTCCTGCACGCGGACCTGCTGTCCCGCATCACCCAGCGCGAGGTCGGCGCCGACACCGAGTCCTTCGCGATGGCCCTGCGCGCGGCCCTTCGTCAGGACCCGGACGTCATCCTCGTGGGCGAGATGCGAGACGCGGTCACGATCGATACCGGCCTCAAGGCGGCCGAGACCGGGCACCTGGTCTTCTCCACCGTGCACACCAATGACGCGGCCAAGACTATCGGCCGTATCATCGATGTCTTCCCGCACGACGCCCAGGCCGCGGTGCGCCTGCGCCTCGCTGAAAACCTCAAGGCCACGATTTCGCAACGTCTGTTGCGACGCGCCGACAACCAGGGGCGGGTAGTGGCGATGGAGATCATGGTCTCTACGCTCAGCGTGGTGGAGATGATCAAGGACTCCAACCGCACCCCCGAGATCAAGGATTACATTGAAAGGAGCCGTGAGATGTACGGCACCCAGTCCTTCGATCAGCACCTCATCGACCTGTACCAAGGCGGCATCATCACCTTGGAGATGGCCAAGAGCGCGGCCACCAACCCCGCGGACTTCGAGCGCGCCTTGTACGTCAACTGAGGTTGCCAAGTCCGGGGCTGGCACGCCCTCTTGCGGCGGGCTCCTTCAAGGGGGTTGCATGATCGCGCGCACCCGCTGCACTATCGAGGGGTCGTGACGCCCTCGCTTCGCCACGCTCCGACGATGATGCTGATGGCCTAGCCTGCGCCGTCGTCGTCCCTTTTCGCACTTTCTGGACGATTCTCGGCGCAGGCCGAAGCGCACGCCCTCGCTTCTTCGCAGGCGCATGAGCGTCTGCCCGCGCCGCCGCGCCTTGTGCGCGCGCAGGAGAGTCTCACCATGCCTGATCGCATCTTTGTCACCACCGCCATCCCCTATGTAAACGCTGCGCCGCACGTGGGCTTCGCCTACGAGCTCGTGCTCGCGGACGCCTTCACTCGTCACCATCGTGCCCGCGGGGCCGAAGTGCGGTTTCAGACTGGGGCCGATGAACACAGCCTCAAGAATGCTCGGGCTGCCGAGGCCGCCGGCCGACCCGTGGCCGAGTTTGTCGCCGAAAATGCCGCGCGCTTTGCCGCCCTGCGAGCGCCCCTGGCGCTGTGCACAGATGACTTTGTGCGCACCAGCGCCGACCCAAGGCACGCGCCCGCGGTGCATCGGCTGTGGCGGGCTGTGGCCTCGGCGGGGGACCTGTATCGTGGCCCTTACTCGGGGGCCTATTGCGTGGGCTGCGAACAGTTCCTGGCCGAAGACGAGCTTGTAGAAGGCCAATGTGTCGAGCACGGGCGTGCGCCTGAGCCGGTGCAGGAGCACAACTGGTTCTTTCGTTTGTCCCGGTACCAAGAACACCTGATTGAGCTGATCGAGTCCGGGGCGCTGGATGTGCAGCCGGCGAGTCAGCGCCGGGCCCTACTGGAGTTCGCGCGTGGTGGCCTGAGGGACATCAGCGTCTCACGCTCATCGCACCGCGCCCGGGGTTGGGGCCTGAAGGTGCCCGAGGATTCCGAGCAGGTGATCTACGTGTGGTTCGATGCCTTGAGCAACTATCTCAGCGGCCTCGGCTACGGGACCGATGGCCCTGACTTGCGGCGATTCTGGGGCGAGGGCGCGCGGCGAGTGCACGTGCTCGGAAAGGGCGTGGCGCGCTTTCATGGAATCTACTGGCCGGCCTTCCTTCGGTCCGCAGGCCTGCCTGCGCCCACCCAGCTCTTTGTGCACGGCTACGTCACCGTGGAGGGCAAGAAGATCGGTAAGAGCCTAGGTAATGTGATCGATCCGCTGCAGCTCGTCGAACGATTTGGCACGGACACCCTGCGCTACTTTCTGCTTCGACATGTGCACACAGACCGCGACGGCGACATCTCGCAGGCTCGGCTTGCCGCGGTGCAGCAGGGTGAGCTAGCAGCCAGTCTCGGGAATCTGCTGCGCCGGGTCAGCACATTGCTGCAGCGCCACCCAGAGTTGGCTTGTGTGCCGCAGGCGCAGGCGCCTGCCCGCGAGATTGTGGGGGATCTGCCGCAGCTCGTGCATAGCGCGGTGGAGCGCTTCGCGTTGCACGAGGCCATAGGCCAGATATTTGGCCGGGTCAGCGCGCTCAACCGACTGCTGAGCGAGCAGGCCCCGTGGGCGCTCATAAAGCAGACGGCACCCGAGGCCAGCACGAAGGCGGCCGTGTCGCTGAGCGCGGCAAGGGAGGCACTTCGAATCGTGGCCGAAGTGCTTGCGGCCTTCCTGCCCGGGACCGCGGCCCGGATTCTCGAGGACCTTGGTTTTGCTGCCCCGCAGGTGGGGCCGCCGCAGTGGGGCACCCGAGGCCCAGAGCGGGCGGTGCGCACGGGACCCGTGCTCTTTGCACGCTGAATAGTTGCTAGCCGCGGCTTGGGCGTTTGGCGTCGTCTTGATTCAGTCCCAGCTCTCGCTGCAGCTTCTTGGTCAGGCCCAGCGATACAACGCGGTGGGACTCTTTTAGCAGGGCTCTGAGGTGCGCATCCTTCAGGCCAGGGTCTTGATACTCTTGGAGCCAAGTCATGCCGCGAGAGGCGAGGTAGGGGGCTGGCCGCACGCCGGGCAGCTGACTCAGCATTTCAAACTGCGCCCGGTCTGTCTTGAAGGTGAAGGCGGGGCGCTCATCGGCCCAGCCACCTATCGCGAAGACCTTGCCGCCGACCTTCCAAACGTGGGCGCCGCCCCACTGAATGACATAGGTTGTGGCGGGAAGCGCTTCGCAGAACTCATTGAATTCCGAATAGTTCATGGTGCTCTAGCCTTCACGGAAG
>Ga0193954_1001139_pt1 | contig 13950 bp, 11 predicted proteins | sample BB_5_MG_FD_140340 | JGI IMG/M metagenome (GOLD analysis project Ga0193954, IMG submission 140340) | Microbial mat bacterial communities from the Broadkill River, Lewes, Delaware, United States - BB_5_MG | ecosystem: Environmental > Aquatic > Freshwater > River > Microbial mats | place: USA...
CAGCCGCGTCGCCCTTTTCGCTGAGGGCTCGGTGGGCCATCCGCAACAGAACTTGCGCGCGGGCTTCGGGCAGAGCTTGAAGCTTGCGGGCCGCATCCGATAGCTCCGGATCATCAAGCTCGAAGTCATCGTCCTCCCAGCCCGCCTTGGTGAGGCTGCGCACGAAGAAGAAGATCACGATCGCGAGCAGGGCCCCGATGATGAGGTAGCCGACCATCGGAGGCAGCTTGGGTAGCTCAATCAAGGGGCGCCTGCGGGCTACGCGTCGGGGGCGGGCATTAGGATTCTGGCTGACGCGGCCGAAGCGCCAGTTCGGCGGGACGTCCGTCCACTCCGCGCAATGCGCCAGCTGCGGACATACCTCGATCGCCTCTGCGTCTGCGATCACGCACAGGTCCTTCGCTACCACCCCACGCGTGCCGTAGTCCGCATCGTGGCAGAATTGGTAGGCCTTCTTGGTGAACTCCTCCTGGCGAGCTTGGGCCGCGGCTTGTCCCGCCTCCCGCGCCGTATAGGCGGTGGGCACCTCTCCCTCGGCTCGGCGCTCCGGCGGAGGGTCTGGCAAGAAAAACTGCAAACGGAAGTCGCCAATGTGCAGGCTGTCCTGCGAACTAATGACGGTGATGTTGTCCTCGGCGCTGCCGTTCACGATCACGCTGGCTTGCAAAGGAATGACTACCAGCTGGCCTTCGACGAACGTGAAGCGCGCGTGGCGGGCTTCGAGCCCCTCGAGTACGAGGTCACAGCCCGCGTCGCTGCCAACGAGGGCTGAGTCACCCTCCGCCCAGTGCGAGCCCAAAAAGGCGTCCTCAGAAGAAAAGACCGCGATGCCCCAGGAGCCCTCGTCGGCGAGGGCCGGGGCCGCGATGAGGCCAGCGGCCACGATACACGCGAGGCCCAGCAGGTTGCATTGCAGTTTGCGCCGAGGCCCCCTCATGCGGCAAGCCTGCTCTTTCGGCTCAGGCGGTCCTTCTGGGCGATCGCGTTGAAGCGCACCTGGATGTCCCAGCCCTCCCTGCGGGTACGAGCGTCGATATAGTCGAAGAAGCGAACCAGGGATAAGAAGGGGGAGGCCAATGCATAGCCCAGCACGACGAAGGCAGGGCCAAAGGTGTCGCCTACGCCCTTGAACTGAAAGACGATGACCAAGATGAAGAGCGCGGCGGAGTACGTGCCGAGTACGAAGAGCACCCGCACTATGGTCCCGGTGACGATCAGGCCGAGCGCGCGCGAAAAGCGGTAGGAGACCAGCGCACGCGCGCGCTGGCCGGCCTTGGCTAAGCCGAGCTGCTCTAGGTGTCGGACCTCGGACAGGTGCAGGTGAGAGGCGAGCAAGAAGGGCCACACCATGCCCAGCATGACCCCGCCGACGCTCCAGTCCTCGTCGAAGTCGCTGCCGGCGATCATCAGCGCCGGCAGGGCGCCGAGCACGACGGTGGTGCTGCCAAAGACGATGGACCGCAAGGTAGACCGCCACGCGCTCCAAGTGCCGGCCTCATTGCCGAAGACATGACGGCCTGCAAAGAGCGTGATGCTGCGCTCGCTGATCCCGGCCGTGATCATCACCAGGGCCAGCAGCGGTCCGACCTCCCAGGCCCAAAGTAGGTGCACCAAGATGGCCGGCAACGCGGAGACCAAGACGGCCACGAGGATGGGGCGCCGATAGTCCCGGGCGAAGGCCCGTAAGTAGGCTAAGGCGAGATCGAAGATCTCGTCCTGGCTTCGAGGGCGCAGCGTGATGCGTGGCTCAAATGAGGTCCCGCCTTCACTCATGGCCGCGCCCTCTCCACAACCGCATCAGGGGGCGCGCCGCGCCACGGTTGCGACCCCGGAGCGTCAAGACGTCCTTCGGAATCGGGCGATTTCTGCCCGCAAAGATCAGCAAGCCGGCAACCGCGAACCAACCTATGATGCCGCTGACATACTTCACCATCACGGGCAGGCTGGACGGTGAGTACCAAGCCTCAATGAGGGCCGCGAGCATCAGAAAGGCGGCGGCCCCCGCCACCTGCCGGAGCAGCTCCAGGCCGTGGGCCCGGAGGTTGCCGAGGCGGGTACGTCCGCTCGTGGAGACGAGGGCATAACCCATCTGCAGGCCCGCTGCGCCGCTGAGGGCGATGGCGGTCAACTCCCAGGGCCCATGGGTAGAAGCGAAGCTGAATATATTCTCCCCGTGGCCGGTACGCGCGAGGTGGCCAAAGACCACTCCAATGTGCAGTCCATTGAAGAGAAGGAATAGTATAGGGCCGAGCCCGAAGAGGATCCCGGTGGCGAAACAACGAAAGGCGATGCCCACGTTATTCATCACATAAAAACCGGTCATGCCCGCGTTGACGTCCGCGGCTCGGCCCTTCTCGTGGCCGCTGGAGTACATGGACTCCATCTGCTGAAGCTGGCTTGAGGGCAGGACGGCCAGCGCGTAGGTCTCGTCGGCGTAGGCGGCGGCGCCCGCCGCCAACCCGGTGCCGAAGAATAGTACGCAGGCCAGGACAAAGAAACGTGCGTTGCGCCGCACCGCGGGCGCAAAGTCCAACAGCAGGGTGTGAATCTTGAGGTTGGAGCCGACCGAAGTGCCGGCGTACAGGGCGTTATGGGCGCGGCTGGCTAGGTGATCGAGGTGCCGCTCCAGATCCGCGCCGAGGTGGTCTCTGCGCACCCGCATCAGGTCGCTGGCGAGGCCTCGGTACAGAGCGGCCATCTCGCTGATGCCGGAGGGACCCAATTGCTGCGCGCCCGTCGTCTGTTCGGACTGCTGCAACAGCACCTTGAGGCGTGACCAGTCTTCGCCTCGGCGGCGCACCAGCTCGTCGCGCGTCATCGAGCCGACCTCGCGCCCCGGTCCTGGGCCCGAGCCCATAGCGCGCCCAAAAAGGCGGTGGGATCTCGGGGGGTGGGCATCGACAGGCGCTGCGCGTAGACCTCGGCGACGATCTCTGCGAGCTCCTCACGCCGCGCTGCGCTCACGTGCTCTCGATTGACGAACAGCTCCAGGGCCTCGAGATCACTGCGATCCAAGGGCAGCATGGTGGGCAGCTCTTCGACCTGGGCGGGGTCGGCGGTGACGACCGTCTCTCTCGCCATGGTGGCCGGCTCCTCGACCACGACGATCGTGCCCGCGACCATGTCCCCGAGCCGCCGAAACCGGTCGTCCGTGGCCATGACCAGGGGACCGAGGAACAGGAAGTAGGGTGGGGCCATGGTGATGTCTGCGGCCCGCACGAAGTTGCGCAGGATGGACTCGCGCCACGTGATCGGCAGCCCGTTGGGACGCACCACCCGTAGCTTGAGCGCGATCTTTCCCGCGGAGCGGCCACCCGACGTGAGCTCCCAGATGGTGAAGTAAAACCAATCGACGATGAACAGGGCCAGCAGCGTGAGGCCGGAGCTGAGGCCCGATGCGCCGGCGGCGGCCACCGTGCCGAAGAGCACGCTCAGCATGACCACGATCACAGCGCGCAACGCGAGGTCGATGAGCCACGCAAATAGGCGCCGTCCGGGGCCCGCAATGCGGGTTCGAAAGGCGAGGTGCTCTGGGGTGTCGATCTCCAGGACCGTGTCGATCGTGGCCGTCATCCGCAGGCCGGTGGACTGTAGCAGGTCGAGTTGGGTGCGCCTAGCGCCGCGGCCTCACGAGGGACCCAATCCCCCCAAATGCAGGATGGGTTGTCATGCCTTTTTGGCATCATGGGCCTCGATCGCGCCCGCAATAGTGTCCTTGAGGTCGGCCATCCTGAAGGGCTTGTCGATGACGGGCTGCACGGTATCCTGCAGGAAGTCGGCCGTGCCTGGGGTGTAGGCGCCGCCCGACATGAAGATGATCCGCGCCGCCATCTCGGGCGAGCGCTCTACCAGTTCGTTGTACAGCTCGACTCCGGTCAGCTCCGGCATCATGAGGTCGCAGAGGATCACGTCGTAGCTCTCGGTGCTGAGTCGCTCCAGCGCTTGGCGCCCGTCCGCGGCCTCGTCGATGTGGTAGGCCCGCAGGGCACGGCGCATCACCGAGCGCAGCTTCGCTTCATCATCGATCAACAGGATTCGACGTTTGGCGTCGGCCGCGCGTTCAGCCCCGGAGGACCGCGCCTCGGTATCGGGGGCGTCGGTGCTGTGGCTACGCTCGTCGGTCTGGGCCTGGGGCAGCCAGACAACTACGCGCGTGCCGTGCTCTCCCGCGCTCTGCACCTCGACGCGCCCGCCTGCCTCGTGGATCAACCTCTGGCTCATGGATAGCCCCAGCCCGGTGATGCCTCGGGGCGGGGTGTGCGGTGGCGTGTAGGGGTCAAAGACGCGTCGAAGCTCGGCGCCGCTCAGCCCAGGCCCATCGTCTTGCACCGACAAAGTGAGCCAGCCGGGTTCAGCCTGCTGACCCTCGACGTGCACCACGTGGCGCGAGGCTTCGCCTGGCTCCATGCGGTCGCAGGCGTGCACCAGCAGGTTCAGGACCACCAGGCCAAGGTCGGCCTCCTTCATGTGGGCGTGCAGCCCCTGAGGGCAGCGCACTTGAATGTGGGCCCGGTGCCGGATTTGGTTGTGGGCCATGCGCGCGGCGAACTCGACCACGGAGGCGAGGTGGGCCGCGCCCTGCCTTTCGCCGGCGGAGCCCCGCGCGAAGGCTTGAAGTTGGGCCACGATCGCGCCGGCACGACGAGCGCCCTCGATCGCGTCCTCAAGCATTGTGGCGAGGTCGGGGCGCCCGAGCGTCTTGACCTCCTCCAGTACCACCTCCGCGTTGGTGATTACGTAGGCCAGCGGGTTGTTGAGGTCGTGCGCCACGCCCTCCGCGAGCGTGCCCATCGTAGCCAGCCGGTCCGTGACCTGCAGCTGGCTCTCCACCTGTCGCAGCTCGGTGATGTCGATGCCGGTCAGCAGCAGACGGGTATGGCCGTCAGGCTGGGTTGCAAGTCGGGGGGTCCACAACACATGACAGCGACGGTCTCCGTCCGGCTGCAAGACAGCTTCCACGGGGTCGGCGGGGGCTTCATTGCGCAGGACCCAGCGGCCTAGGCTATCCGGGTCGGGGAAGCCGCAGACCTCGTGCAGGGTGCGACCGGCCAGGTCCTTGCCGCGGAAGAGGCTCTGCGCCCACTGGTTGACCCGCACAATGGTGCCGGTCTCGTCTGCGACCAAGATCAGCGCGCCTACGCTGTCGAAGACCTGCTCAAAGTGGTCCCGCTCTACGGCCAGCTCCGAGGTGCGTTGGCGCACTACGTTTTCGAGCTCGGCCCGGCTGACCTCAAGGTCTCGCTCGTGGTTCTTGAGCTCGGTGATGTCCTGCTCATCGATGACGGTGCAGGGCAGGTGGGTGACCGGGTCTTCGGCCAAGTGAATGCCCACTGCGTGCCAACGCAGGCCGTGCCGCGTATTCATCTGCACTTCGGCAGAAAAGCTCAAACCGCGCTCGAGCTGAGCTCGGGCGCGCCGGCCCTCGAGCGGGATCTCGAAGCGCGCCACGATAGCGTCGGGCACCGCGCGATCGATGAATCCATAGGTGCGCTGGGCGGCTGCGTTCTCCATGAGCACGCGGCCGTCCAGCGTGCAGGTGGTGACCATGATGCCGGTGTGGTCGAGCGCCTCCACCCCACGCGAAGTCGCAGCGCGGGTGCCCGCCGAGCGTGCCCGGCAGAGCATGCCCGGCTTGCCGTCGGCCAGCGTTGTGGCCACGAGGAGCAGCTCCACGTCCACCCCTCGGTTGGCGGTCGGGAAGAGGGTGAGCGCCTGCACGCTGACCGCGCCCTGCTGCACATCCGTGATGACCTCATTGAGGCGCTGGCGGGCTGGGGCGCTCCAGCCTTCGGTGGGGTCGATGGCTTGAAGCGCCTGCATCGTGGCGACGTGCCACAAGGCGAGCGTCGCGCGGTTGCCCCAAAGCATGCGTCCTGCCGCGGCGTTGAAGAGCCAGACGGGGTCGGCGATCTCCTGCAGCTGCGTCTGCAGTGGGGGGGTCCACGCTCGCCCGGTGGGCAAGGCGAACACGGATGGGGGTGGGCGTTCGGTCATACGAAGCTGCTGACCGCTGATTGTGGTCGCATTTCCCGCCCTCGCCTAGAGGTTTGCCGTGGGGGATTTCTCGCGGTGTGACCGAGCCTTTTTCGGATTTCTTCAGGTTTAGTCCAAACCGACCAGGGAATGGCCTGGCTTGGCCTTCGCACCCGAGCAGCGTATCTGGCAGCCCATGCGTTTCGAGAAGAACCTTCGGGTGCGCTTCGCCCACGTGGATGGAGCGGGAATCGCCTTCTACCCGCGCTATTTCGAGTGGTTTCACGACGCCTTCGAGGACTTCTTTGAGGCGGTCTTCGGGCTGTCCTACGCCGAAATCATCGCCGCAGAGGGCATCGGCTACCCCACGGTGCAGATCGCCCACGAGTACCGCCGACCCGCCCATTTCGGCGATGTGCTCAAGATTGAGGTCTTCATCTCCCGGCTCACGGCGCGCTCCGCGACCTTCGAATACCGGGTTTGGCGGGACGGAGAGCTGCTCGCCACGGCCAGCATCAAGATCGTGGGCATGGGCATGCAGAGCCACGCTCCAGAGAGCTTCCCGGCCCATATCCAGGAGGGGCTGGCCGCCTACGTTGAGCAGGACGAGGAGGGCCCCCGGACCGAGCGCCTGCGCGGCTGACTTGATGACACACGCACCCTGAACTAGGAGCACCCCTTATGAAGGTATCGAAGCTCCTGCCCCTCGGTCTTGCCGCACTGTTTCTAACCAGCGCCTGCGAGACCCACCCTGCGGAGATCAAGATCAAGGGCCCGCGGGATTCGGTGGAGTCCACCCAAGCCAACCCCACGTTCGCCACCTTCACGAAGAAGGACGATACGCTGCAGCTGCGCGCGTCGGGCTTCGATGACAAGGGCCGCTATATGGGCACCGCGCTGGTGAAGTGGGACAGCTCCAACCGTGAGGTCGCCACGGTGAGCAGCACTGGGCTCATCACTGTGCTGTCCTCGGGCAAGGCCAACATCACCGCGAAGTACCAAAAGGGCGAAGTGAGCCGCGAAGCCAGCGTCCCGGTGGAGGCGATCATCGTCAAAGAGATCAAGGCCGTGGAGCCCCAGCCGGAGGCCGGCAAGGCCATCGAGCTGGGCATCGGTGAGATCGTCAACTTCAAGGCCGCGGTGCTCAACGACCGGGGTGAGGCCATTGAGGGCGCCAAGGTTCGCTGGAGCAGCTCCAGCTGGGCGGCCACTGTGACGCCCACCGGTGAGGTGGAGGCCCGGGCTATCGGCACGACGCAGATCGTGGCTGAAGCCGATAATGGGTCCACCGCGCGCTGGGACCTTGCGGTTGAGGACTGGAAGAAGCCCGGCAAGCGGCGTTGACATGCAGCGCTTACAGACGCTGACCGCGGCGCTGCTGCTCGCCTCCTGTGGGGCTTCTGGTGATGGTGAACCCCTGCAGTTGGGCGCTCAGCCTGATCGATTGCAGGTCGCCGCTGATGGCAGCATCTCCTTGCTGCGCGAAGACGGCCTGCGCCTTCGTTTCGCGCCGGACGCGGTGCACCTGGGGCTCGTGAATGAGATCTCCGAATCGCATAGCTTCGACCCTTTTTGGCTAGACCAGGAGGGTGGACTCTTTGAGGCGGAGCCTCCACCGGGGCTTCGCTGGCGTGTGCCCACCTCTGCGGTGGTGCAGCAAGAGGGCGAACGCATCATTGTGCAGCTCGCCTATGAGGGCAGCACCACGGCGCAGGTTATCTTGCAAGCAGGCGCCGAAGGGCGCTTTGAGATGCAGATCCTGCCGGATAGTAGCGCGCCCATTGGCTTCATCCGGGTGCAGGCCCGGGTCGACCCCGATGAGGGCCTGTACGGTCTTGGAGGCGCTCCCGACCACGTGATGCACCGGGGCTTTGTGCGCCCCATGCAGATGGAGCCGGACCTATCGATAGAGAGCGCCAATAACGAGGTGCACGTGCCGGTGCCGCTCTTGATCGGCACTCAGGGCTGGGGCCTGTTTGTGCAGTCCAAGCGCCTAGGGGTCTTCGACGTCGCCACGGAGTCCGCCGACCTGGTGCAGGTCACCTACGGCACAGCCGAAGAGAGTGCGGCCGGGCTGAAGGTGCACCTGTTCTCCAGCGCGCACGCGATGGACGTGCTGGGCCACTACTATGCTGTGACGGCTGAGCCTCTCTTGCCTGCGCCGTGGGCCTATGGGCCGCTGATCTGGCGCGACGAGAACCGAGACCAGGCCGAGGTTGAGGATGATATTCGGCGCATTCGGGACCTTGATCTGGCGACCAGCGGGATCTGGATAGACCGCCCTTACGCCACCGCGGTGAACAGTTTCGACTTTGAGCCCGGAATGTTCCCGAACCCGGAGGGCATGATTCAGACCGCGCACGACGCTGGGCTGAGGGTCGCGCTTTGGCACACTCCGTACTTAGAGGAGGCCACCGGGCCGCTTCGCCAAGAGGCCGAGGATAAGGGCTACTTTCCGCCGAAGGCTGGCTTGCGCCTCAACCGCTGGAGTGACCCGATCGACTTTACGAACCCCGAGGCCTACGCGTGGTGGCAGGGCCTCATTCGGCGCTACACCGACCTGGGTATCGAGGGCTTTAAGCTAGACTATGGTGAGGACCTGCTGCCTGGCGTCGGCGGCGCACGCACAGAGTGGGACTTTTCGGACGGGCGCACCGACCGGACCATGCACTATGACTACACAAGGCTGTACCACCAGGTTTACGCGGAGACCCTTCCGGAGGCGGGCAGCTTCTTAATCTGTCGCACGGGTCGCTGGGGCGACCAAGAGAACGTCTCGGTGATCTGGCCCGGAGACCTGGACGCGGACCTGTCCCACTTCGGTGATCGGATCGTCGATGCGCAGGGAGATACTTATACCGCGGTGGGTGGGTTGCCCACGAGCATCATCATGGACCTGAACTTGGGCGCCTCTGGCTTCCCCTTCTATGGGGCGGACACAGGCGGATATCGTCACAGCCCGCCCAATAAGGAGACCTGGGTGCGATGGGTGCAGCAGACGACCTTCAGCTCTGTGATGCAGGTGGGGGATAGCTCTAGCCAGCCGCCTTGGGAGTTTAACGCCGATAATGGCCGTGATGATGAGGCCCTGGATATGTATCGGCGCTATGCGCGCCTTCACATGCGCTTGTACCCCTATGTTTGGACCTACGCAGAGCAGCTTGCCACGACGGGCCGGCCCATCTCGAGGGCGCTAGGGCTGGCACACCCAGAGCTTGGGGTGCATCCCTGGGATACCTACCTGTTCGGTGATGACCTGCTGGTGGCGCCGGTCACCGAGGCTGGGGCTAGGAGTCGTCAAGTCAACCTGCCGACGGGGACCTGGTTGTCTTGGTGGACTGGCGAGACCATCGAGTCCACGGGTGCGGAGGTGAGGGCGGACGCGCCGCTGCTGCAGATGCCGGTCTTCGTGCGTGCGGGAGCCTTGGTGCCGATGTTGAGGCCCACAATCGATACTTTGTCCCCGGTGCGAACCGCCACGGCGGTCGATAGTTTCGCCTCTGACGCGGGCCTGCTGTGGGTGCGGGTCGCGCCGGCCGCCGATGCAGATCGCCACGAGTTCGAGGTCTTTGATGGCACTGAGCTATCTCAGACTATGCAGGGAGACGGGCTGAGCCTGAGTTATATGCCGGGCACGGTGTTTGCTCAGGGCGCGGTCTTCGAGGTCTACGCGGAGCAGGCGCCCAACGAGGTTAAGGCGCAGGTTGTCTTGCCGGAGTTGGGTGCGGTGGACTTTGAGGCGGCCACCGAGGGCTGGCGCTATGATGCGGGGCGCCTGCTTGTGAAGGTGTCTGGGGCCGCGATGGTCTCGGTGCGCTAGTTCGCGCACCGTCTAGGCGTCGTCGAAGACTTCGGCCAACGTCGCTGCGCTCAGCATCTGACGGCCCCAGCGCAAGTGATCTTGCTCGTTGGCAGTCTGTACCCGGTCCGAGATGTCGTCGGATAGGGGCTGAAGCGCCCCTGCATGAGCTCTAGGAGCAGGGCGGCCCGCCCTTGGGGCGCCCCTGCGTGCGTCCTTCCGTGCGCCCCAACTCGAGGCCCTTCTGCAGGCCCCTCTTCTCGCCGTCCTCAAGCCATTTGTCTCTCAGCGTCACGATGTCCTCCTCGTATCCTCCATGAGCGGCGCGAAGCGGCAGAGCTTCGTCTTGGGATGTGGTCCTGATGATATCGCTCACGAAGGCGGTTGCGAAGTCCCTCCTTTGCTCTCGATTGAGGTCGGCGAAGGCGTCCCGGTAGGCGTCGAAGCGGTGTTCTTCGCCGCCGCCCCGCGATCTGAGCAGCCACAGGGCGAGGCGGTAGGTCGCGGATTGGGTGTTGGATCCCAAAGTCGGAACGAGCAGGGGGCTCAAAGACTTTCATGGGCAGCCTCGTCGCCTCATCCCAGGACCGCTCAAAATTGGCTGCAGGCTGTCCTGCCGCCTTGAGACACTCCCAGCGACTTTCGTTCACCACCTCGATCCGTTGAACGAAAGTGGGCTTGCAAGCCCGCAACCGAGGCTCACATCAACCGATACCCTTTCCGTGGATACGACATCAGCACAGATAGCCCGCACAGATCCGCTGCATCGGGAGCACTGCCGCATCTGGCGCGTCCTGCCCGCCTTGGTGGCCCGCCTCGCTGAGCTTGAGGCCCTCGGAACGCCCACAGAGGATGAGGCGCTGGAGGTCTCCGTGCTCTGGGGCCAGGTGCGACGGTTGCGCCAGCAGAGCCTGCGCATCTGCGAAGTGCTGCGGGATGAGGCGTGGTCCCCCGTTCGCCCGTCGGTGCGCCAGGGATAAGGGTATTCTCCCGAACAGAGGTGTGACAGTTGGCGCACGTCCCCCACCTGACCGTTGCCGAGTCGAACCGGGAAGCTCTTAATGCCCGGCCATGGGATTCGCTCGAAATGCGCGCGGCGCGCTCGCCGTCGTCACCTTTGTAGCCACTGTGGGGTGTGAAGCGGAGACCATCTACGAGGTACCGCCCACGCCGGACGCCGGCTTCATCGACGCCGGGCCCCCGGATAGCGGCATGCGTGAATTCCGCGATGCGGGCTTTCTGACTATGGATACGGGCGTTGAGCCCGACGCGGGCTTTCCGCCGCCCGCCGTCGAGCCGGTCTACATCCACACCGGCGACAGCCTCTTCAGCTACGATCCCGACAGCAACCAGGTGCAGCAGGTCGGCATGTTCCACGACCGGAATGGACCCCTCGATCGCACGATGGTCGATATCGCCATCGACCTCGACGGCATCATGTACGGCGGCACCCGCAACCCCAATGGCCAAACCGAGGGCAATGGCGTGTACGTCATCGACCCTGAGACCGCGTTCTCACGGCTCGTCTTCGAGTTCGACGACACCCTCAACGGCATGACCTTCCTCGACGATGGCCGCCTGGTCATTGCCGGTGAGCGGGTCTCCGTGGTGGACCCCCGCACGGGTGAGCTCTTGCTCGCCTTTCCAGCCGCCAACGCCTACGAGACCTCCGGCGACATCGTGGGCCTGCCCGACGGCAAGCTCTACTGGACGGTGCGCGGGGAACAGGCCGACGACATGGTGCGCATCGACCCCGCCACCGGACGCGTCGAGAACCTAGGCACCGCCCGCCTGACCAGCATCTTCGGTCTGGGTTACGCCAACGACCAGCTCTTCGGATTTTCGAGCACCGGCTTCGTGGTCGTCATCGACCCCAGCAACGGCCGCGTCATCCGCCAGGAGCGCCTCGATGGCCGCTGGTTCGGCGCCACCACCAACCCTGTTCGCTGGAACTGAGTGTGCGCCACGGCCCGCGCCGGCCGCCCCCAACGCAATTGTGTTCTACTCAGCGCCGCTTGCAGAAGCTGTGCCCTGGGCTGCTTGCGTGCCCGATAGCTGAAGCACCGCCTGAAGCGAGGTCGTCAACATGAGTTGCAGCGCCTCCCGCTCCATATACTCATCGGGGGCGTGGCCGCGATAGGGCCGCCCGGGTAGGGAGGGGCCGAAGGAGACCGCGCCGTCGAAGAGGCGGGCGTAGGTGCCGCCTCGGATCGACTGGGGGTGGGCGTCCTTGTCTCCCGAGGCGTCCCGGTAGATCTGCATCAAGGTGCGGACCAGGTGCGAGTCTGGGTCCACCAGCGCGGGCTCACCCACGTAGCGGCCGTCTTTGGCTTCGCTGAGGCCCGGCGCGGTGGCGGCGAGGCGCTGTAGCACCTCATCGAGGCGTGCCGAGAAGGCCTCTTTGCTGAGCCCCGCGGGGCGGCGCATGTTAATGCGCAAGACAACCTGCGTATCTTCAGTGCGCAAGACAGTCGGCGCGACGAGTAGCTTGCCCATGACGGGGTGCTCATAGGCGATCTTGAGCTGCTGCCCCCAGTGATCGCCCACGAAGTGGGTGCGAAGCAGCGCGAGCGTGCTTGTGATCGCCCCTGGACAGAGGTGCAGCCCGGCGGCGCTTTGGGCCAGCAGCCACATCGCGTTGGCGCCCTTATCGCCCTCAGAGGAGTGCACGGCATCACCTTTGAGCTGCAAGGTGACCTGCTCGGCATCAGCGCTGACCTCGAAGCTGAAGCGCTTGTCATTGAGTTGGGCGGCCGCCTGCGCCGCCGCTGCCTGCACCTTGGCCTTTAGTCCTGGCTGGGCCGCCATGATGAGCTGCCCGTCGCCCGGGATTTGAGTGAGGAACTGTCCGGCCTGCGCCGATTTGGCCTCAACGCAGCCCTTGGGCGCGGGAGCCTCGCCCTTCGGCATGTTCAGGGTCCAAGCCACGAAGCCGCTTTCGGCGACGACTACCGGATAGCTCGCATCTAGGGAGATCACATAGGGGGCCTGTTTGCGGCTCTTCACGAAGGCCTTCATGCCTGTCCAGTCCGACTCTTCCCCGGTGCCCATGATCGCCTGCAATTGGCCCTGCGGAAGTATCCCGAATCGTTGGAGGGTGTGCATGGTGACGAGGATGGCCGCGATGGGTCCCTTATCGTCCTCGGTGCCGCGCCCGTAGAGTCGGTCCTCGGTGGTATGCATCTCAAAGGGCGGATGGGACCAGCCTTTCGGCAATTCACCTTGCGCGACCGGCTCGTCCTCCTCGGCATCGACCGGCACGACGTCCGCATGCATGACAAAGGCGATTTCGGGCTCCGCTTTGCCCGCAGAGACGACCCAGGCCCCGTTATCCTTGGTGGCTTCGAAGTCGAAGTCGCGGGCCTTCGCCCAGGCCTGAAGGTGCGCGGCCATGGCCACAAAGGCCGGGTCCTCGGCGGGCTTTTTGCGGGCGCTGACGGTGGGGAAGCGCACCAGCTCTGCCGTGAGGGCCTCAGCCTCGGCCTGCCCGCATAACGTGTTGTAGACGGTGGCCGCGCGCGTCATGAGGGCGCGGTTGTCTGCGGTGGCGGGGGTGCCGGGGGTCCAGCCCTCCAGGAGCGGATCTGCCGGCTGTCGTACGCGGCGCAGGAGCTCGGCGGGTGAGGCGCAGGGGTCCCCTGCGCACCAGGCGGCCACATGGGCCGGGGCCTCGCCCAGTAGTTTGTGCACCCGCTCGGCGCGCGGGCAGCTTTCATTGGCGGGGGCCTGCGTCGCGGCGCGACAGCCCGCTGCGGCGGCGAGCACAAAGAGGTAGATCCAAGGAGCGCGCATCAGGGCTCCTAGCGACAATCCGCGTGCTCCTGAGTCAAGTCCGACTGACCAACTGTCACCCCCTCGGTTTACAAGTTGTCCCCCCCTGGGGTTGACGACTCGTCGCGCAGGCGCGCCTGCGACCAGTCTGCAGGGCTGGCCCACAACGTGCTGTCACTGAGGCGCATGAACATGGCCATTGCGTCCAGGACGGACACTCCAGCCCACGGTCCCCGGTCGAATTATACGCCCGGACCCCGCCTCGAGGATGTGGCGGCAGGCTCAACTCAGCTTCAACGCGGACACTCCGGACCCCAGGTTCGGTGGCTGCAGAACGTGCTCAACCAGGCGGGAGCTCGCCCTCCACTGGCCTTGGATGGCCTCTTCGGTCCCAAGACCGAGGCGGC
>Ga0193954_1001141_pt1 | contig 13945 bp, 10 predicted proteins | sample BB_5_MG_FD_140340 | JGI IMG/M metagenome (GOLD analysis project Ga0193954, IMG submission 140340) | Microbial mat bacterial communities from the Broadkill River, Lewes, Delaware, United States - BB_5_MG | ecosystem: Environmental > Aquatic > Freshwater > River > Microbial mats | place: USA...
CAACTCATCAGAGATGCTTAGTACTTTTCCAAACATATCGTTTGGTTCATCTGTTACACCGATGTAGTTATTTAAAGATTTACTCATCTTTTGTACACCATCAAGACCCTCTAAAATAGGCATCATTAAAACAGCTTGTTGTTTTTTTACATCGTAAACTTTTTGAAGTTGTCTTCCCATCAAAAGATTAAATTTTTGGTCAGTTCCACCTACTTCTATATCACTTTTTAGATGGACACTATCGTAACCTTGAAGAAGTGGATACAAAAATTCACTAACTGCTATTGGTGTGTTAGAAGCATATCTTTTAGAAAAATCATCTCGCTCTAACATTCTAGCTACCGTAAGAGTTGAAGCAAGTTCTATCATGCCAACTGTACCAAGGTCATTTAACCATTTTGAGTTGTAAACTATATCTGTTTTACTCTCATCTAAAATTTTAAATGCTTGTGTTGTATAGCTTGTTATGTTTTTAGCTATATCTTCATTGCTTAAAATTTTACGAGTAACACTTTTTCCACTTGGGTCACCAATAGCCGCTGTAAAATCACCTATAAGAAACTGAACTCTAGCTCCATATTTTTGAAAGATTGAGAGTTTTTGTAAAAGTACAGTATGACCTAGATGCAAGTCAGGTGCAGTAGGGTCAAATCCAGCTTTTACTGTATAAGTTTTCCCCTCTTCAAAATAAGCTTTTAATAACTTTTCAATTCTTTCATTATCAATTATTTCAGCACTACCTCTGTTTATCTCTCTTAAAGCTTCTTCTAACATATATACATTTTCCTTTTATAATCTAAACTTATTTAAATTTAACGATAAGCATCATCTGTTCGTATCAGATGTATAACTTTTATTTTTTGCTCCATTTTAGCACGAAGTGAGTTAATATCGGCTTCTTTTGACTCAAAACCAAACTCACAAAAGCGTGAAGTCTCACTTTTATTTTTTCCAAGTTCAATAGAGTTAATATCTATATTTAATTTTACTAAAAAATTTAAAAAGTCTGCTAATGTTCCTTTTCCACTATGAAGAGAAACTATCATGTTATAGTTATAAAAATTTTGTTTTTCCCATTGAACAAACAGCATTGCTTCATTTGCTTCTAGTTTTTTTATGGCTGTTTTACACATCTTATGATGTACATGAGCTTTGCCTTTTTCTAAAAAAGCAACTATTTCATCCCCAAACTTGGGATGACAACAATAATCAAACACTACATCACTAATATGTGAAGTGCTGTATATTTCTACACCTTTTATAATGTTGGATTTTAGCTTAAATCTATGACGAGACAAAAATCTCTTAAACCTCGAGTTTTTACTAATCTCAAGTGTATATTTTGAGATAATATCTCTAAAATGCTCAATATCTGTAGATATAGAAGCTCTCTTCTCACCACTGTGTCTCTCAAACCAATCCTCAACTCTAGAGTGATTAAGATTCATTGCTGTAGCTACTATGTTTACACTTGATTTTGTATTGATAAGTTTGATTCTAGTATTACAATTTATTTTTATATTATTTTTTGCTTTAGAAGTCTTAACGGCATCTATCCAAGAGCATCTAGTTATAATCTCATCCGCCATGTTTATCTTAACTATATCGCCATTGTGCAACTCACTTAAAAGTGGCGTTTTCATCTTGTTTATAAGTGCAGATTTTGCCATATCGCCCACTTCTGTATGAACAGCATAAGCAAAGTCAAGAACAACAGCACCGCGAGGAAGAGTAAAAGCTTCTCCACGTGGAGAAAACACTGAGATGTCCTCAGAATATAAATCATTTTTTATTAATGCATAAAAATCTTCTACTGATTCATTTTGATACCCCAAGTTATTTAACCAATCTAATTTTATATTATTTCCGCCACTCTTATATTTCCAATGTGCTGCTACTCCAAGTTCAGCAGTTTTATGCATGTCAAAAGTTCTAATCTGAATTTCAAAAATAGCTGTATTGTAAAAAACTGTAGTATGAATAGTTTGGTATCCATTGTCTTTAGCAACGGCGATATAGTCTTTAAACCTTGAAGACAATGGTTGAAAATTTAGGTGAATAAGCCCTAAAATATTGTAACATTTCACAGGGTCTGTCGTTAAAATTCTTAGTGCTAAAAGGTCAAGAACCTCATCTATAGATATTCCTTTTCTTTGCATCTTCAAGTGAATCGAGTAACGGTGCTTTACACGTGAGAGTATCTCAAACTCATCTTCACAAAAACCATTTTTTGACAAAAGTTTATGTATAGACTCTCTTAACTCTTCTAACTTCATCTCAATAGCGTGATAGTTTGAATCTAAATAGTTGTCAATGTGATGTTTTTCTTCTTTAAAAAGATATGAAAAGCTAAGGTCTTCTAATATGTTTTTTAAAAAAGAGATACCCAAACGGTGTGCAATAGGGGCATAAACAACTAATGTTTCTTCTGCGATTCTAATCTGTTTATGCTCAGGAAGAGCATCTAAGGTAAGCATATTGTGAAGCCTGTCACAAAGCTTTACAACCAAAACACGAACATCTTCAATACTAGCTAAAAGCATCTTTCTAAAAGATAGTGCGGACACAACTAGTTTTTCATTTGAAGTAGATGGAATCAGCTCAGTATCTCTTATATCATCAATCTTTGTAAGTCCCTCAACTAAGTGAGCTACATCACTACCAAAAAGCTCAATAACATCTTCTATAGATATCTCTGTATCTTCAACTACATCATGTAAAAGTGCCGCAATAGCCATAGACTCATCGTCTGTTATAGATGAGACAATACTAGCGACTAAAATAGGATGGATTATATATGGTTGACCACTCTTTCTAAACTGCTCTTTGTGAGCATTTTTAGAATATACAAGGGCTTTATGAAGTTTTTCACTAGGAGCTATTTGTGAGAAAAGGTATTCTTGTGCTGAGTCAACATCATGTATATGTTTGACTTTTTCTATATCTACTTGACTCAGACTCAAGTTAACTATCTCTCTGCGTCTGCAAAACCTTTAACTTTTATAAGGTCTTGTGCAATCTCCATTAAAGCTAAATCTGCAACTTTAACGCTTTTAGGATCAATATTTAGTTTGCTTGATGCACCATTTAAAAGCTCATCGCTTCTTTTTGCTACGGCTAATGCCAACTGATAACTATCCATATTTGGATTGTCTTGTAAAATTTTTGCTGTTAATTCTTCTACTTTCATGTTTGAAGTTTCCTTTAGTTTATTTGTAACACACTTTAATTATTTATTATTTCACTATTGAACAGTTGTGCATATTACCATTTAAGATATCTAGTAAGTTACCCTCTTTAGACATATCACACACAATTATAGGAAGTTTGTTGTCTTTTGCTAATGCAATAGATGTATCGTCCATTACTTTAATATGGTCATGGAGAGCTTGTTCATAAGTTAACTCTGATAATTTTACAGCATCGCTATATTTCACAGGGTCTCTATCGTAAACTCCATCAACCTTAGTGGCTTTTATAATTACTTCAGCACCTATTTCTACCGCTCTAAGAGTAGCAGCTGTATCTGTTGTAAAGAAAGGGTTACCAGTTCCTGCTGCAAAAATGACTACACGACCTTTTTCTAAATGGCGTGTAGCTTTACGGTTAATATATGGCTCTGCAATTTGCTCCATTTTGATAGCTGTTTGCATTCTTACTTGAAGACCCGCATGTTCACATGCTTCTTGCATAGCTACACCATTAATGACAGTAGCTAACATTCCCATGTAGTCGCCACTTGTTCTTTTGATAATTCCATCTTTGGCAGCTGTAACACCGCGAATAATATTACCACCACCTATAACAATACCGACTTCAATACCAGCATCTACGAGTGATTTTATCTCTTGAGAAATATATTTTAATATCTGCGTGTCGATACCATGACCTGCTTCACCTGCAAGAGCTTCACCTGAAAACTTAACCAATACCCGTTTGTTAGCCATGAAATTCCTTTGTATCTAATCCGCGAATTATATTTAAAAATGTCTTTGATATTGCTTTGAGTAAGTTTTCTATTTATAGTTGGTCTGCATGTCCAAAAAATATCTCTTGATTAGTGTTTTTTCTCATACTCTCTAAAATATTCTTTGCTTTAGTTTTTGTTGGGGCGTCAAAGTATATAAACATATTTCTACAAAATATAAAATCAAACTTTCCTAAGTTTAAAAAAGATGGATCAAATAAGTTTTGCAATTTAAAAGTCACAAGAGATTTTACGCTACTCTTAAGTGTATAAAGATTTTCTTGTTTGTCAAAGTATTTCTCTTTAATCTCATCACTAAGATTTCTTATGTTTCTCTCTTTATAGGTAGCTTCTCGTGCCTTATTGAGGGCATCTGAGTTAATATCTATTCCAATTATCTCTATCCTACTTGGAAGCACTCCAGCTTCAAGAAGTGCTATAGCAATACTGTAAGGTTCTTCTCCTGTTGCTGATGGTGCACAGAGTATTTTTACATTATTAGTGTTGTTTTTAACTAGCTCCACTAACTCAACAATTTGTCTAAATTCTCTATAAAAAAATGTCTCGTTTGTGGTTAAATAGTCTATCAACTCTTGTTTTATTTTGGCATCTTCATCTACCATAGCTAGAAGTTTTGAAAAAGAGTTAATCTTTCTCTGCCTACAAAAGGTCATAACTTTGTTTTTAAGAATGCTTATTTGATTGTCAAACGTAACACCTGTCTCATTTTTAAAATACTCTGCTATTGGCTCAACATTTGTAAAATCTTGAATCTCAACTACTTCTTCATCTTTTTGAGTTAATCTCTTTTTTTTCTTAAAAAAGCTAAACATCACTCACAAAACTCCTTTATTGTATTTACTATTTCACTAATATCTAGTACTTTTATATTTTTTACTTCTCTTCTTGCACGACTTGGCATCCCATCAACAATAGCACTGCTTTGGCTTTCTGTTAAACAAAAAGAACCATTCTCAGAAAGCATCTTACAAGCTTCTATCCCATCGTGACCGATACCAGTTAAAATAACACTTAATATTTCAAAATCTTTATTGTAAGGTATAAAAGAGTTAAACAGAGTATTTATGTCTGGATTAAAAGCGTTTATGGGTGATTTTTTTTGAGAAAAAATAAACCCTGAACTATTTTTACTTATAGCTGTAGCCCCACAGCATAAGTATATTTTTCCATCTCTTAAGTACTCTTTATCTTGTGCTACAGCTATAGAGTTAAGATTTTTTTCTTGCAAACGCTTAGCAAAACTAGGCATAAAACCAACTGCCATGTGCTGTGCGATGATTATTGATGTGTTATTTAACAATGGTAATGAGTTTACAATTTTTTCAATTTGCCCAGGACCTCCAGTAGAGGCACCTATTAGGACAAGTTTCTTAAGTTTGGAATGTTTCAAGTTTAGTATGCAAGTCATCTGTCATTGAGTTTAGATGATCAGCTGCTGCTGCTATTTCTTCAACATTACGAGCATTTGTTAAAGATATATCATTGATTTGTGTTACTTGTGTAACTATTGTCTCTACAGCATTGCCAGTTTTTTCAAAATCTGTTACAGTTTTGTCACTTGCATTTACTGCCTCATCAACTATAGCTACACTCATGTTAATTTTTTCTTCAACTTCTGTAGCCATTTGTGCTAATTTTTGTATATCTTCGGAGTTGTCACTCATCTGCCCACTCACATCTCCAATAGACTGAACTATAATGTTAATAGTAGCATTTATCTCTGTAAGAGATTTTTGAGTTCTCTCAGCAAGTTTACGAACTTCATCAGCTACAACTGCAAAACCTCGTCCATGCTCACCAGCACGAGCAGCTTCAATGGCAGCGTTTAGAGCTAAAAGATTTGTTTGGTCTGCTATGTCTGAGATAACTTCAAGAACACTTTTTACTTCATTTGCATCTTGAGATACTGTATTCATCCTTTGAGCCAACTCAACTTCCAACTCAGCACTTTTTTGTACATCTGATGTAAGTTTTATAACATCTTCACGAGCCTCTGTAAGATTTTCATTTGCTTTTATTATCTCTTTTTTACTCTCTTGAGCTTCTATTATTGATGTGTTTATTTCATCTTTTATAGCTACTGCCTTACGAGAAGCTTCATCAACTACAGATACGGATTTTTCTACATTTTCTCCAACACCAAGGGCTGTTGTAGATAGCTCATGAGATATAGAAGCATTTTCAGAAGAGCTTTGCTTTGAAGTTTCTATTAAATCTTTTAATGAACTCATAAGACCATTAAAACTATTAGCAATTTGAGAAAGTTCTAACGGTGCATTTTCGTCTAATTTTAAAGTAAGATTTTTATTATTACCTATAGTTAAGAGAGTCTCTTTAAACTTGTTAATAGGTCTGATGATGTTTATATTAATCGTCAAAATAGATATACTCATCATAACAATCAATATAATTATAGACGACATCACAATATGGTTTCTAATATTATTTGGAACTATAAGTACTTCCGCTTCATCTATTCTTGAAACTATTGCCCAAGTTAAATCTTGAGATATTTTTACAGGAGCATAAGCTAACAATACTTGTTGCTGTGTATATCCTGTAGCCATAATAATGTCTGTTTGTCCACTTAGAGCTGCTCTTGTAGCTTTAGTGTCAACTGAGCCAGTTGATGGATTTGCAAAAGATGCTTTTACTGTATGTGTACTTTGATTTAAAACACTATCACTTCTCATTAGTTTATCTGGACCTACAAGATAGTCTTCTTGAGTCTCTCCATAACCTTGTCTAAACTGCATAACCTTATCTATAGATTCATTTGAAATTTGAAGAACTACTATTGCTTTTACTTCACCATCAGATACAACAGGAGTTCCTAAAAACATTGCAGGTGCATCGTTGCTTGGAGCATAAGGTTTCATATCTACAAAAGTAGGACGTTCATTTTTTAAAGCTTGTCTATAAACTTCTGCAAGTCCACTATTTTTAAGTTCTCCATAAGTTAAATTTGCACCATAATCAGACTCTTTAGATGCTGAATACAAGACATGCCCATGCTTTGCACAGATAACAAAAACATCGTAGTAACCATACTCTTTCATATACTCCTGAAAATATTTTTCATGTTTCGTGGTTGCCTCTTTAGAGAGCTTATTTTCAACTGGATATCTATCAGTTGCTTCTACTTCTAACTCATCATGGACACGCAAAAGATCATTTACTATGTCATAAGTATTTTCAGAACGAGATAGAACTTCTATATCCCCTACTCTCTCTTTAAAAAAACCTTCTATAGAGTGCTTTTTCATATCCCTAACAGTTGTAAGCTGTGAATAGCTATTTTTTATTAAAGCTTCTTTGCTATCTGTTGTAGATATATACGTAGTAATAAGTGCTAACAATACAAGTGATATAGCAGTTGATAAAATCATTTGCATTCTTATTGACATTTTGTTCATTTTAAAACCCCCTTTTCATTTAAATATATGTAATTGTACCTAAAAAATACCAATTTTTTTGAGCTAAAAAATATTATTATCTATATTAAGCTAAGTGATTATATGATACCGTATCATTAATACACAATATGGGGAGCTTATGAATCAAAAAAATATCTTATTTTTATTACTATTTTTTATGGCATCTTCACTATTTGCAAATAGTGCTGTAGTTTTTATGTACCATCGTTTTGGTGAGTCAAAATATCCATCTACAAATATAAAAATAGAGCAGTTTAAAACTCAACTAGAATATCTTGAACAAAACAACTACAATGTCTGGCATCTGTCTAAAATACTGACCTACATCAAAGAAAAAAAAGAAATCCCACCAAAAACTGTAGCGATAACTATAGACGATGCTTATATAAGTACTTTTACAAAAGCGTACCCTCTTCTAAAGAGCAAAAACTTCCCCTTTACTGTCATGGTAAGTACAAACCCTGTAGATAACAAGTCAAAAAACTACATCTCATGGGAACAGATGCGAGTTATGATGGCTGATGGTGTTGAGTTTGCAAACCACTCTTTAAGTCATCCTTATCTACTTCAAAAAAAGAGTGAAACAGATAAGTCATGGGAAAAAAGAGTAAAAGATGAGATTTTAAAAGCTCAAAAGCGTCTTCACGAAGAGCTAGGAGAAGAGACAAATGAAAATCCACGTATATTTTCATACCCATTTGGAGAGTATGATTTAAAAACTGCAAACTTAGTTAAAAAACTTGGTTATATTGGCATCACTCAAACATCGGGAGCTTTTTCAAAAGAGAGTGATTTAAGATTTATTCCAAGATTTGCTATGGCAGAAGCCTTTGCATCTTTAGATGGTTTTATAAGTAAATTAAACACTCTAGTTATGCCCATAAAATTCCTCTCTTACAAAGATACAATTCTAAAAGAGACAAATCCTCCTCTACTTCGCATAGAGTTGGAAAGACCCTTAGAAAACTTAGCTTGTTATCTATCTAGCGGAGAGGCTATAGATGTTAAGTGGATATCAAAAAAAGAGTTTGAAGTAGTCTCAGACGAACCCATAAAAAACAAAAGAGATAGATATACTTGTACCGCCCCTGCTGGAGATGGAAAATGGTATTGGTACAGCCATCTATGGATACTTAAGAACTGATTTGCTAAAATGCGTACAACTAATAAAACAAGGATAAAAATGTTAAAAATGATACCTACGATTATAGGCTGTTTAGGACTTATAACAACTTCAGCGATGGCGGATAACACTCTAAAAACTAAAGAACAAAAAGCTAGTTATGTCATAGGCATACAGCTTGGAACTCAACTTATGATTTCTAAAGATGACATAGACTTAGATGCTATGAAACTTGGGATGCAAGATATTTTCGGTGGTAAGAAGCCAAAATTATCAAATGAAGAGATGAAAATCGCAATAAAAGCATTTCAAGAGTCTAAGAAAAAAAGAGAACTCTCAATGATGAAAAAATTCTCTTCTCATAACAAAAGTGAAGGTCAAAATTTTTTAAATGAAAACAAGAAAAAGAAAGGTGTTGTAACTCTAAAAAGTGGTCTGCAATACAAAGTTTTAAAATCTGGAGATGGAAAAGTCTCTCCTAAACTTACAGATAAAGTAGTTACACACTATCATGGAACTCTTATAAACGGAACTGTGTTTGACAGCTCTTATGAGAGAGGTGAAGCTGTGAGCTTTCCTGTAAATGCCGTTATAAAAGGCTGGAGCGAAGCTCTGCAAAAGATGAAAGTTGGAGACAAATGGCAACTAGTTGTTCCATCTCATCTAGCTTATGGAGAACAAGGTGCTCCCCCATCAATAGGTCCAGATGCTACACTAATTTTTGATGTTGAACTTTTAAAAATCAACTAATTTAAGGAACATACAATGAAATCATCTTCAACAAAAGATTTGGCGATTAGTGATGATCTGCTTAAAAATATTTTAGAAAAAAAAATAGTTACTCAGATAGTAGATAATGAAAAACAGGCTTCTATAAACATCTATGCATCTACGCAGCTCTACCTATCTTCTGTGTTGCCTGTCTTGCATGATTTTGGTTTTACCATCATAGATGAAGTCTCTTATAAAGTTAAAAAAGACAAACATGACATTTATATAAATAAGTTTAATCTCAAAGTAGATGATACTAATAAAATAACAGAGTCTAAACAAAATGTACAAAATGTTATCTCAGACTCTTTAACAGGCGTAGCTCTCTCAAGGTGTAAACTCTACTCTTTGGTCTATAATCAAAATCTTTGCATTAGAAAAATTTTACTTCTTCGTGCTATGGTTGAGTATATTGACCAGTCTGTTATTGCCCTAAATCAAGAAGCTATTCTTCATACAGTTACAACTTATCCAAAAATCTCAAAACTCTTGGTTGATTACTTTATAACTAAGTTTGACCCAACTATTACAAAACGTGACAAAGCGATGAAAGAGTTAGAGGTAAAAATAGAAGAGTTAATAAAAGATGTTCCAAATATCATGGATGACAAAATTCTTAAGCTTTCCTACTCTCTCATTAAAAACCTCCTAAGAACAAACTACTTCTTAGACTCTACTACTATCTCGTTTAAGATAGATACTGCATCTTATTCTGAACACTTAAAAGGTCTTCAACCAAATATTGAAGCTTTTGTATATCATCAAGACTTTAGCGGTTTGCATCTTAGAATGAGTAAGATTAGTCGTGGTGGACTTAGATGGAGTGAAAGGCATGAAGATTATCGCCAAGAGATAAAGTCACTTATGATAACTCAAGAGGGAAAAAACTCTATCATCATTCCAGATGGAGCTAAGGGCGGTTTTGTTATACATAAAGAGACATCTACTATTACAAAGGATGTCTTTAAGTCCATATATAGTCTGTTTATAAACAACATGCTTGATTTAGTTGACAACAGAGTTAATGGCGAAATACTCAGAGATGAAAGAATTGTAGCTTATGATGGCGATGATGCATACTTCGTTGTAGCAGCTGACAAAGGGACTGCATCTATGAGTGATGTAGCAAATGAGATAGCAAAAAGTCGAGGTTATTGGCTAGGAGATGCATTTGCAAGTGGTGGCAGCAACGGTTTTGGACATAAAGAGTTAGGCATCACAGCTAAAGGTGCATTGGTATCATCAGAGAGATTTTTCATAGAGCGTGGCATAAACATAAAAGAAGAGTCTATTAGTGTAGTTGGTATTGGAAGTATGAATGGAGATGTTTTTGGAAATGGAATGCTCTATTCACAAAAGTTTAAACTTCTTGGTGCTATATCTCACAAAGAGATTTTTATAGACCCAACTCCAGATGCAAAGATAAGTTTTGAGGAACGTTCTCGTTTGTTTAACTCTCAAAATGGTAGTTGGAGTGCTTATGATAAAAAGCTCATATCTAAAGGCGGTGGAGTCTTTTTACGCTCACAAAAAAGCATAGAACTAAGTTCTGAAATCAAAAAGATGCTTGGAACTACCAAAAAAACTATGAGTGGTGAAGAACTTGCAAAAAAAGTTCTTATGATGAAAGTTGACATGCTCTTTAACGGTGGAGTTGGTACTTATGTTAAGAGTTCTGAGGAATCCAACTTAGACCTTGGCGACAAACAAAACGAAGCAGTAAGACTAGATGCAAATGAGCTAAAAGCAAAAGTAGTTTGTGAGGGAGGAAACTTAGGTTTTACTCAAAAAGCACGTATAGAGTATGCTAAAAATGGTGGTGAGTTAAACCTTGATGGCATCGACAATGCTGCTGGGGTAAACACATCAGACCATGAAGTAAATTTGAAAATACTTCTAAACATCATAAAATCAAAAGAGCTTTTATGTGAAGAAGAAGCAAATAAAACTCTTCAAAACTTAACAGACCAAGTAGTAAACTTAGTTCTTTGGAACAACTACCATCAATCACTTGCAATCTCTAGGGACTCAAGTCTTAGCAAAAAGTACCGTGATGACTTTTTGTCTAGTGTAGAGGTTTTAGAGACTAATCTTTCTAGTTTTTCAAGGTCTGACCACTTCATCCCTAAAAATGAAAATATTACAGAGATACTCTGCAAGGGAGGTTCTATAGTAAGACCTATTTTAAGCTCTATACTATCATATACAAAAATATTTGTAAAAAATACATTACTAAATTCTGAGTTAATTGATGAAACTTTTGCAAATCAGTTTCTATTTAAATATTTTCCAAAATCATTTCTTAGTGCTTATGAGCATGAAATAATCCATCATCCCCTACGTCGTGAGATTATAGCTACTGTTATGGCAGACAACATCATAAACCTTCAAGGTGCAACTTTTATAGCTGACTTTAACAGAAGAGGAAAGGAGAATTTTTTAATTAAAATAAAATCCTACCTCATCACAAACCAACTCTTTGATGCTAACAATATAAGATTTGAGATATATAGAAACGACTTTAAAATGCAAGTCAATCAGCAGTATAATCTCTTAGACCAAATAGAGAGAACTCTAGGATTTAGCACTAGATGGATGCTTAAATATCTCAACAAACACAAAGTTGATGTAAATCATATACTAGATTATAAAACAGATTTATTTGAGATATTAGCAAATATGAAAGAAGAAAGTATTGTAACTATCTTAGAAGACAACCATAAGTTCAACCTCTTCTTTAGTGCTATAGACTATCTAAAGTTTGCAGTAGCTGCCATAATGGTAAAAGAGACCTCTTTTCACTCATTTAACAATGTAACTATACTCTTTTACCTTGTAGTAAATGAGTTTAAAATTTTAGAGATGATAACGTCACTCAATACCATAGAGATAAACTCTAAAAATGAGAAAGTTCTAAGACATCAAATACTTCAATACATTGAGTTTATAGTAGTTCACTACACAGAACAAGTTTTAGAATTTCAAAGAGTAAACGAGCTACCTCAAGATGCATTCTCTAGCTATATGGAGAATAAAAAAGAGGCTTTTGATGAGATTAAAAACGACATAGACTCTTTTACTCAAAAAGAAGTAAAAAGCATAGAAGAAGTAAGCATAATCGTAAACCAGATTATGACCTCTTTGATATAAGAACATAGCTATTATCATTTGGAACTAAACTTGAACTGGCTTAACTTTTTTGACACTAAAACAACTCAACTTCGGCATCCCTTTGGAAGAAGTATTAACGCTAATATAGCTCCAGATGAAGAGGAACTTTTCAACAAGTCTTATAAGGCTTTTGAAGAGCATGATATATTAAAAGCTTATGATTACTTTTTAAAATCCTTGCAAAACTACTCAAATGAGATTGCCAATGAGAACATCACTACTTCACTACAAAAAGACAAGCTCAATTTTGTTATATATCAAGGTAGTGCAAAAATCGTAGGAGAAGTCACACAAAAGAGTCTCTACGCTGAGGCTATAATCATAAAAACAGCAGATGCACAAGTTGCTCTAAAGAGGTATATACTCGAGCGTAATTATCAACTAACTTATGCTTACTACTTTAGTGATGAAGAGTATATAAAACTAAAGCTATACCATGACAACATAACAGCATCTCCACAAAAGATATTTTTTCCTCTAAGAGAGATAGCTTTAAATGCGGACTTTGACAAAGAATATATTAAGAGTGAATTTCCAGAGATAACACTACAAGACACTCAGCATCTAGCTAAACTAGAAGATAGTGAGCTAAAGATAAAGTTTGAGTTCTTACACAGATGGATAGATGCACTAGATGCAAAGATACTAACTCTTCCATCAAACGACAACTCTGGGATGCAGGCATTTTTGTACTTGCATCTTCTCTTTAAGATAGACTATCTCTTAGTTCCAAAATGTGAAATATATCAAAAAATAAGCAAAAAAGTACAAATATATTTTAATGATGACCAAGTTCCAACAGAATCAAAAAATGAAGAGTTGAAAAAGTACATATCTAAACTCAAAGAGATGAGCTTTAAAGAGTTTAGCAAAAAGTTTTACAGTGCAAAATATACTTTTAACCCTATGGAGAAATCATCCATAGAAGAGATAGGAAACTTTGTAAGCGAGTCACTTATAAAAATACGCTGGTATAAAAACAACCGATACAACCAAATCATACCAACTATTTACAGATATATTCCATTTTATATTCTCTACAACTACGGACTAAACCCAGTTATAAAGTCCCTTATGCACACCTTAGTAGAGATTCAAAATCCCTCTTTTTTTAAGGCACTAGATTATACTCCGCTTTATGATAAAGAGAAAAATATATTTGCAAAAAAAGCCATCATTTCAAAAATAGATGAGGCGATAACTCCACATCAAAAACAGTATAAATCTCTAAAACCCTTTGGAAATAAACTAAACTTCTCTTCCATAAATGAGTTAAGCAACAGCTACCTTCTTCAACTAAAGCATCTTGATTTTGAGGAGGTTTAAGAATGATTACAACTATGAATACTCAAAAACTCTTAGACACATATATATATAATATCATCCAAATTATGACACCTTATGGAACAGGTTCAGGGTTTATAATTGATGATTTAATCATCACAAACTCTCATG
>Ga0193954_1001142_pt1 | contig 13940 bp, 12 predicted proteins | sample BB_5_MG_FD_140340 | JGI IMG/M metagenome (GOLD analysis project Ga0193954, IMG submission 140340) | Microbial mat bacterial communities from the Broadkill River, Lewes, Delaware, United States - BB_5_MG | ecosystem: Environmental > Aquatic > Freshwater > River > Microbial mats | place: USA...
GGCATAAGGCTTTGCCTTGTGTAGATGGAATGAAGTGTTTGCTTCTGCGTTTTGTTAACCTACACGTGCGAAGCAAGGGTTGGTTAAGAAAAGGCAGAATTTAGCTCGACCGTTAATCCAACATCTGCGACCGAGCAGGTGTTGGATTAACTACTTATTAATAAACATTATAGTCGTATAATACTTAAATAAGACAATAATTAGACTAAAATGAATATCAACACTTCCTTCCATATAAATAGAGTCTTATATGTTAGTATAGATACTATATAAGGTATAAAACAACATTTTTTAAGGAAATATAAATAGTAAATTCAATCAAAATATATTTTTCACTCTAGGATGAAATAGAAAAAAATTTCCTAAAATATTAAATATCAAATCGTATTCAGTAATTTTTCGATATAATCGCGAATTAATACAATATAGATTCAAGGAACACAAATGTCAGATTCATGCAAAAAAGTATATATAACAACACCTATTTACTACGTAAACGATGTGGCTCATATAGGTCATGCATACACAACTATTATAGCAGATATGCTAGCACGTCACAGTAGATTGGTTGGGTTTGATACATTTTTTCTTACAGGTACTGATGAACACGGTCAAAAGATTGCAGATAGTGCAGCAGTTAGAAATAAATCACCAAAAGAATATGCAGATGAAATAAGTGGCAAGTTCAAAAATTTATGGGATGATTTTGATATCTCTTACGATAAATTTATCAGAACAACTGACGAAGACCATAAAACAGGTGTACAAAAAGCATTCCAAAAAATGTTTGATAAAGGTGACATCTACAAAGGGAACTACGAAGGGAACTATTGTGTAAGTTGTGAAACATTTTTTACAGATGCTCAGCTTATCGATAATGAAGGGTGTCCAGACTGTGGAAGACCTACAACGATTGTAAAAGAAGAGAGTTACTTTTTTAGACTATCAAACTATGAAGATAAATTACTTGCATTGTACGAAAATAATCCAGAGTTTATTTTACCAAAAGCAAAAGCAAAAGAGATTGTAAACTTTGTAAAAGGTGGACTAAATGACTTATCTATCTCTCGTACATCTTTTGACTGGGGTGTTAAACTTCCAGCTTCTATGAACGATGACAAACATGTTATGTATGTTTGGATGGATGCACTTATGAACTATATTACAGCACTCGGGTATGGTACAGATGAAAAAAATATGGACTTTTGGCCAGGTAAAGTACACTTAGTAGGGAAAGATATTTTACGATTCCATGCTATTTTTTGGCCTGCTTTTTTAATGTCTTTAGAATTACCTCTTCCAGATCATATCGCTGCTCACGGATGGTGGACTAGAGATGGTGAAAAGATGTCAAAATCAAAAGGAAATGTTGTAGATCCTAAAGAAATTGCAGATGCTTATGGTCTTGATGCATTTAGATATTTTATGCTTAGAGAAGTACCTTTTGGACAAGATGGAGATTTTTCTCAAAGAGCCTTAATGGATAGAATCAACTCTGACCTTGGAAATGACTTAGGAAACTTATTAAACAGAATATCTGGTATGAGTGGAAAATATTTCGATTTTAAAGTGACCAGTAAAGATGTAGAAAAATATCATCAAAAAGAGTTAGATGAAGTTCATGCTATTTTAGACAACATAGAGCCATTGATTTATAATATGCAAATCAATAGATACCTTGAAGAGTTATGGAAAGTATTAACGATTGCAAATAAAGCGATTGGAGATTATGAACCATGGGCTATGATGAAAAATGGAAGAGAAGAAGAAGCTATGGCTTTAGTCGCTCTTATTGTAAATATCATGTCAAAAGTTTCTATTATGTTAAATTCAGTTATGCCAGAAAAAATTGCACAGATTGCGAACTCTTTAGGAATTACAATCGACAATGCTACTTATAAAGCTTTAATTTTAGAAAAAGGAATCGTACCTGATACAGTTATCACTAAAATTGATGCCCTATTCCCTAGAATTGAAGAAGAACTCATAGCAACAGCAGAAGTACAAAAAGCAGAAACAGTTGTAGAAAAACCAAGAAAAGAAACTGAGAAAAAAGAGTCTACTTCAGAAGAAGATAATATCATTACAATTGATCAGTTTTTTGAAACATCTTTAAAAATAGGAACAATAGTAGAAGCCGAAGAAGTACCAAAATCGAAAAAGCTTTTAAAACTACAAGTAGATGTAGGTGAAGAAAATAACAGACAAATTTTAGCAGGTATCAAAGAATTTTATTCAGCAGAATCATTAGTAGGAACTCAAGCGTGTGTAGTAGCAAACTTAAAACCAGCAAAACTAATGGGTATGTTAAGTGAAGGTATGCTTTTAGCAGCTAAAGATGAAAATGGGTTATCTTTATTACGACCAGAAGCTTCTAAAGTTGCTGGAACAAAAGTAAGCTAAAAAATCTATGCAAATATCAGCCCTAACTGATATCGTTGAGGGGAAACTTCTAAATTCCCCTTCAATATCTTTTATCACACAATCTCATACAAATATTAAAAAAGTAAATGAAGGCGATGCCTTTTTTGCACAAAATCAGTCAGATATAGAAGAAGCTATAAAAAAAGGTGCATTTGCAATAATTTTAGATTTTGATACTGAAATTATCGATAATGAAATCGCTTGGATTCGAGTAGATTCTTTTCATAAATCAATCTCTAATATCTTAAGATATAAATTATTAGAGCATAAAAACAAATTTATTAAAACAAATAAAATATTTTTTAATTTGTTAAGTATATTTAAAAACAAAGAGCTTGCCAATGTTATTTTATTACAAAATGACCTTATAAAAGACTTTGAAGTGCTTAATTCATTAGAAAATGAGAAATTAATTTTTGGAACAAATCTACAGCTTTTAAACGCTATTAGTGGTGATGTAATGATATTGGAAAATGAACAATTTGAGATTTTAAATTTAACTAGTCATTCTTTATTTGAAACATCATTTTCACATAAAGATAAGTTTTTTGATAAGATTAAACTTCCAACTGTATATATCAATGATTTATTACAACAATTAGAACTTTTTAATTATCATTTGGACTTAAAAAAACTCAATAACTTTAACCTATTTAAACCTGTTTTTTTAAATAAAAGTAAACAAATAGTCCCTTATGGACAAACAAATAGGTTTGTACTTGCATCACATGACGAAGATATTGCAGATATTGAGATTAAATATTTATATGAGCACTATGGCTATGGAGAAGTTAAGATTTTAGACACAAAAGGACTTAGTGATGATGAGATTTTTTATAATATCAAAACACTTAACTTCAATGCCCTTTACTGTAGAAATTCAAGTATTGACAACATAATTACAATACTTGAAAAAAATCACAAAATAGATACTCTTATAATTTAAATAAAATAGAGATTAAAATCACCATATAAAGCCCTAAAATAAGTGCTTTATACGATTTTAATTTTATAATATTTTTTACTTTTATCCCTACATATACACCTAATAAAGAAGCGATTCCTACAAGAAAACCTTCATTATAAAGCATATTTCCACTAACACTTAAACTTATAAAACCAGCAATAGAAGAGAAAATAACAAAAAAGAGTCCTAAAGAGGAAGCATCTTTTAAATTATAAAACATATATCCTACAAGGATAGGAGTAAGCATCACTGAACCACCTACTCCAATACTCATAGCAATCATCCCTATAATAAAACCTATAAGTACTAAAGCAACAGCATCATGTTTTTTAACTTCTTTAGTGTGTTCAACTGATGTTAAATAAATTCTAATAATAGCTAACAATACTATAAATAGGAAAAGATATTTTAAATACTGCCCATCAACATTAGGAACAATCACACCACTTAGTGAACCTCCTAAAAAACCACCAATACCTATAACCATACCATCTTTTAAAATAGTTTTGTTTTTTTTATAATTTAAAAGTGTTCCATAGATTGAACTAAACACCATCTGCATTACGGATATAGCAACTGAACTTTTCATATCGAAGCCATACCATAAAAGTAATGGAATTAAAATCATTCCACCACCTACTCCAAAAAAGCCGGAAACAAAACCTGTGATAATTCCAAATAAAATTAATGTCATAAAAACATCCTAATCTTTACTATCCATAGCATCTATGAAATTTTCATAACTAGATTCTAACTCTTTATCTTCTGTAGATACATCAATACCATCATATTTTTTTAAAGCATTTTCAAGTACAGCAACACGTTTTAAAAGATATGAGAACATCTCTTTTGAAACATCTGGCAACTCATTATGATTTAATAATGACTTTTCAGTACAATCATCATCTTTTCTTCTAATAATTCTTGCAGGAATCCCAACAGCTGTTGAACTACAAGGAACATCTTTAACAACAACAGAATTAGCTCCTATTTTACAGTTTTCCCCTACAGTAATGTTTCCTAGAACTTTTGCACCACTTCCTATTACAGTATTACTTTGAATTGTAGGGTGACGTTTCCCTTGATTTAAACTCACTCCACCTAAAGTAACACCTTGATAAATTAACACATCATTTTCTATAATTGTAGTTTCTCCAATTACAACACCAAAACCATGATCAATAAATACTCGTCTACCAATAGTCGCTGCTGGATGTATATCTGTATTTGTTAAAAATTGACTCAAACCACTGATTAATCTAGCTATTTTTTTATACCCTTTTGTATAAAGTCGATTTGCAATTCTGTAGTTTACTATCGCCCAAACACCAGGATAATTAAACAGCAATTCTAATTGAGATTGTAAAGCTGGATCATTTTTTTTAGGCAGTGAAAAGTCTTCTTTAATTAGTTTCCATAAAGTCATATAGTAATTTTCCCTTCTGTTTGTGTAGTTTTTAAATAACTATTATCTTGTATATATTCTCTTAAAATATCTTTTAATTTTTTGTGCTTAATTGTTTTTAAAAGATTATTTAAAATTTCGTTGGTATCATAATCTAAATCATCAAAAACATCTAAAATACTTTGTGATTTTATAAAGTTTTTTATTTGTAATTCATCATTTTCAAATATAACATTTACTTCAGATGGTGAAGAAAATAAATTATGTTTCATCCCCAAAGTATCTTGATAAGCACCCACTAAAAAGAAACCTAAAAAATATTCCTCTTGTGTCAAATCAACATCATGCAAATACAATGGCTTGGTAGATTGAAATGGTATTTCACCATCACTATCACAAGTTATATCCCAAATGTTTGCACTTCTTGTTGCTTTTTTATCCAAATGAGTTAATGGCATTATAGGAAACTCTTGCCCTATTCCCCAAAAATCAGGAAGGGATTGGAAAATGGAAAAATTTAATAAATATTTTTCTTGTATTTTATCATCAAGTATTTTTAGCTCTTTATCATTTTGAGTATTTTTTAACTTTATAGCTTTTTTAATTATAAGATTTGTTAAAACTTCTGCATTACTACGATCAATTAAATCTACATAACCCAAATCAAATAATATCAATATTGATTCTAAATGTTCTAGGCTATCATGCATATACTCTTTTGCATTTTCTTTTGTAATATCATCATACAAAAAACTCAACTCTTCAATAATAGGAGGGTTTTTTTCTTTTAATCTAATATTTGTATCATTATATTCGCTTGAAAAAAGCTCCAATGTTGGTGCAATAAGCACAGAACCAGAAGCTGCAATAAACCGACCAGATTCTGTGAAAATATTTGGTGATTGTACCCCATTTTTTTCACTAATTTCTTTTAATGTAAAAACAACATCATTTGAAAACTCTTTTAAACTATACTGAATATTCCTGTTAAATTGAGAATATTCAACCGCCAAACCACCACCGATATTTATAGAATCAAGTCCATCTGCACCCATTTTCTTCAACTCTACATAAATATGACCAGACTCTTTTAATGCTTTTTTTAAGGGACTAATACTATTCATATCAGATCCAATATGAAAATGTATCATTTTTAATGCATTTGTTAAATTATATTTCTTTAACATATCAAAAGCTTGCAAAATTTCCATCGAACTTAGACCAAACTTAGAATTAATACCACCACTTTTTGCCCATGTTCCGCTTCCTGAACTATGCAACCTAACACGTAATCCTATATTAGGACAAGGGAGATTTAACTCTTCATATACTTCTATAATTGTTTGAAGTTCATTTAATCCCTCAATTGTCAGTGTGATATCATGCCCTTGATTTTTAGCAATAAAACCTAAAACTATCATTTGTTTGTCTTTGAAACCATTTACCGTAATAGGTGCATTTTTATTATTATATGCCATTGCTAATAAAAGTTCAGCTTTACTTCCTGCTTCTAAACCATAGTTTAAAGATGCACTTTTTTGCAACATTGGTAAAATATGGTTTGGGAACTGATTTACCTTCAGTGGAAAAACTGCAAAAAATGATGAGTCATAAGAATACTCTTCAATAGTCTTATTAAATGTAGTATATAATTTATTGATTTGATTTTGTATGATATGAGGAAAACGTAAGATTAAAGGTCCCGTAGTACCTTCTGCTCTTACTGATTGTACAATATCTATTAATGAAGGGTTTTGTTTATAATTTAATTTTACTAATCCATTATCAATTATAAAATTATCATCACCCCAAATGTCGATGCCATAGTCGTTCAATTTTTTTCCTTAAATTCTAAATAATCGCCATTATACCATTATATATTTAAGAAAATATTTATTATAGTTAACTAAATCACTTAACTATAGTGTCTTTAATTTGTTTTGAGTTCCTTTGCCACTGCATATCCACATAAAATCCAACCTATTATCATAAGAGTTCCACCTATAGGGGTAATTGCACCTAACCACATTATTTTTGTTAAGGCTAAAGTATATAATGAAAAGGAAAATATAAGTGTGCCTAAAAGTACAAAATAAAATGCTTTTATAACTTTAGTTGACTGTGGCAAAAGATATGATGCAAAAGAGATAAAAAAAAGTCCTAAAGTATTGTAAAACTGATAAGATACTGCTTTTTCATATATAGAAGTAGAATATTCATCTAAATATGGTTTTAATCCATGCGCACCAAATGCACCTATTGCAATAGTCATTGCCATCATAAATGTTCCTATTATCATAAATGTTTTCGTATTTGTAGTTATCATATATTTTCCTCTATTTTATAGCATAAATAAAAAAAGCCCCATCATATTGATGAGGCTTTTATAAGCGTGAGCTTGAACTAAATCTTAAGAGTGAACTAAGTTAGTTAATTGGTCAGCAGTAACTTGATGGAAGTTTAAGTATTTATAAACACCCTCTTTGTTTTGCTCTGTAATTTTCTTAGGTACAATCTCCATATATTCTTCTTTAGATGGAAGTCTTCCTAAAAGTGCAGCAACAGCAGCAACTTCAGCAGATCCTAAATAAACTTGAGAACCTTTACCTAATCTGTTATCGAAGTTTCTTGTAGATGTAGAGAATACAGCTGCATTTTCAGAAACTTGTGCTTGGTTACCCATACATAAAGAACAACCTGGTAGCTCTAGTCTAGCACCTGCAGCTGCAAATGTAGCGTAGTAACCCTCTTCTGTTAATTGTGCTTCATCCATTTTTGTTGGTGGTGCAACCCATAGTTTAGTAGGAACTTCACCCTCACCTTTAAGAACTTCACCAAGTGCTCTAAATAATCCAATGTTAGTCATACAAGAACCTACGAATACTTCATCAATATTTTTAATTCTCTTATCATCAGCTAAGATATTTGTTAATGTATCAACATCATCTGGATCATTAGGACAAGCTAATAATGGTTCTGTAATTGTATTTAAATCAATTTCGATAACTGCTGCATATTCTGCATCTTCATCTGGAGTGATTAATTCTGGATTCGCTAACCATTCTCTCATTTTGTCTGCTCTTCTTTGAAGAGTTCTCGCATCTTCATAACCCTCTTCAATCATTTTTTCAATTAAAGCAATGTTTGAAGATAAGTACTCAATGATTGGTTCTTTATCTAATTGTACTGAACAAGCTGCTGCTGATCTTTCTGCTGCTGAATCTGATAATTCGAATGCTTGCTCAACTTTAAGATCTGGTAAACCAGCAATCTCAATTACTTTTCCAGCGAATACATTCTTTTTACCTTTTTTCTCAACAGTTAAGTGACCATCTTGAATAGCTTGGTAAGGGATAGCATTAACTAAATCTCTTAAAGTAATTCCTGGTTGCATCTCACCTTTAAATTTAACAAGTACAGACTCTGGCATAGTTAATGGCATAGCACCTGTAACTCCTGCAAATGCAATTAGACCAGAACCAGCTGGGAATGAGATACCAATAGGGAATCTTGTATGAGAATCTCCACCAGTTCCTACAGTATCTGGTAAACATAATCTATTTAACCAAGAGTGAATAACACCATCACCTGGTCTTAATGTAACACCACCTCTAGAGTTGATGAAATCAGGTAAAGTATGTCTTAATTTAATATCTGCTGGTTTTGGGTAAGCAGCAGTATGACAGAATGATTGCATAACCATATCAGCACCAAAAGATAATGCAGCAAGTTCTTTAATCTCATCTCTTGTCATTGGTCCAGTTGTATCTTGAGATCCAACAGTAGCACATACAGGCTCAACGTACATACCAGGTTTAACACCTTCGATACCACAAGCACGTCCTACCATTTTTTGAGCTTGAGTAAAACCTTTACCATTATCAGATGGTTGTGTAGGTGCAACAAATGCATCAGATGCACCCATACCTAAAGCTTCTCTAGCTTTTGAAGTCAAACCTTTACCAATAATTAATGGGATTCTACCACCAGCTCTCATTTCGTCTGTTAATGTATTTGGTAATAAATCAAATTCAGAAACCACTTCACCATTTTTAGTAATTTGACCAGCGTATGGCTTTAAAGTAATAACATCACCAGTTTCTAAGTTTGCAACTGGAGCTTGAATTGGTAAACATCCTGAATCTTCTGCAGTATTGAAGAAAATTGGAGCAATAATATCACCAATAACAACACCACCAGTTCTTTTATTTGGAACACCATTAATATCTCTACCCATGTGCCATTGCACTGAGTTAATTCCAGATTTTCGCGAACTTCCTGTACCAACAACATCACCAACGTATGCTAATGGGTGACCTTTTTCTTTAAGTTCTTTCATTGTTTCTAATGGATTTTCCATTCTTGACTGTAACATCGCAGTTGCGTGTAAAGGGATATCTGCTCTTGTAAATGCAACTGTTGCAGGAGATAAATCATCTGTATTTGTTTCACCAGGGATTTTATAAACTGTTAAAGTCATCTCTTCTTCTAATGCTGGTTTATTTGTAAACCATTCTGCATTTGCCCAAGATTCTATAACTTCTTTAGCTTTTGCATTTCCACTATCAGCTAATTCTTTTACATCATTAAAAGAATCATAAACTAGTATAGTGTTTTTTAATTGTGTAGCAGCAGCTTCAGCTACTTCTTCAATTTTTAATGCCTCAACAAGTGGAGTAACATTAAATCCACCCATCATTGTTCCTAAAATTTCAATTGCTTCAACTTTAGAAATTACTGAACATGCAGCATTACCTTGAACTATATCATTTAAAAATGCAGCTTTAACATAAGCAGCGTCATCAACACCTGGGTTAACTTTATTTTTAAATAATTCAACAGCGTAGTCTGCATCAGCAGTATCAGCTTTTAAAACTTCCACTAATTGTGCAGTTTGGTCAGCAGTTAATGCTAATGGTGGTAAACCACCGTCTTGTAATCTTTCTTCAGTATGTGCTCTATAATCAGCGATTAAACTCATAAATATCCTTTAAGTAAATTTTATTTGACCTGATTATATCTTATCTATCCTTATAATAATTTCTTATTATTAATGATTTTATTTTTATTTTAAAATAGTGCTTACTTTTGTTACACTATTTTTACATAAGTATCTCTTATTTAGAGTTGGCAAATCTTTTGTTCCATGTTAAATTGTGATTTTAAAGTAAGCAACCTACAGCTACTCTCTAATATAGCCACCTTTTTAATCAGATTATTCATATCTCTATCTGTTACATATACACCAACACCTTTTATAATAATAAGGCTATTAGGTGAAAGTTTTAATAATCTAGGAATCTCTTCATCACTTCTTTCCATCCACGTTGAAAAATCGCCTGGATCGTGTACTACAATTTTATTAAATGTTATTTTTCCAAAATAATCTTCAAACCTTATTTCATCGTGAAGTAAGGCATACGCACAGGTATATGGTGGCATCCCACATGCAATATATTTGGACTCTGGTATTTCACTATAAATTGCTTTATGTACTTCAGATTCTATACTTGCTATGTTCCAACTATAATCTTTATTATTCATTTTTAAGTGACATAAAGTAGTTTCATTGATTTCATCAAAAATTGCTTCTTTTGTATTGATAACAAAACTATCTTGGTCAACTTTTTTTGAGATAGATCCATGATAAATACCAAAAAAATTCTTTCTAAATAGTGTTAATGAAATATCAGAGAGATGTTTCAGAATATTTTTATCAATCATCGATAAAACCTTTAATTTTAATTGTGCTATTATACCACTTAGAAACACAGTATAAAATTAAATAGGATTAAGCCTTGAACCAAACAAAAATTCCCCATATTCCAGTACTTTTTAATGAAGTAATTGACACATTTAAAGATTTAGAAAACGGTTATGTTATCGACTGTACTTTAGGTTATGGGGGACACTCTTTGGGTATTTTAGAATCAAATCCAAATATAAAACTAATTTGTAACGATCAAGATGATGAAGCATTAAGTTTCTCTAAAGAAAGACTCAAAAAATATGAAGAGAGAATTATCTTTTCAAAAGGGAACTTTAAAGATGTAATAAACAAATATAAAGATAAAAACATAGTAGGAATTTTAGCGGATATTGGGGTGTCTTCTTTACAGCTTGATAAAAATGAGAGAGGTTTTGGTTTTGCTAGTGAAACTTTAGATATGAGGATGGATCAAAATCAAGATTTATCAGCAAAAGAAGTTGTAAATGAATACTCACAAAAAGATTTAGAAAAAATTTTTAAAGAGTATGGAGAAGTAAAAGAGTACAAAAAAGTTGCTTCTTTAATAGTGCAAAATAGACCCTTTATTAGTTCTAAAGAATTAGCAGACTTTTTATCTAAAAATATGTTTAAAGGAAAACTTCACCCTGCAACACTCCCTTTTCAAGGTATACGTATAGAAGTAAATAATGAACTAAGTGTTTTAGAAGAGTTATTTGAACAAATAGAAAATGCAGGTTTTACAGACACAAAAGTAGCTGTTATCTCTTTTCATTCTTTAGAAGATAGAATAGTCAAAACAGTATTTAAAAAATGGACACAAAAATGTATCTGTCCCCCACATATTGAACGATGTGAATGTGGAAATAATCACCAAAAAGGAAAGGTTCTTACAAAAAAACCTATCATCCCTACACAAGAAGAGATAAAAATAAATGCACGAAGTAGAAGTTCAAAAATGAGGATATTTAAATTTGAAACAAGCCGATAGAAAAGCTTTATATCGAGTTTTATTATTATTAGTTATAGTTTTAGTAATCTTTTTTCCAAAAATATACTTAAGAAATAACATCTACTATGTAAGTAAAGATATAAATAAACTCAATACACAATATATCTCATTAAAAGAAGAGAATAGATTTTTAAAACAACAGCACGAAGATGCCTTATTTAAAAATCAAATTATGGATAGTTTAATCTTAGAAAATTTAGATAAAGATTATTAAACTTTTTCTCTACAAAAAGGACTAAAATGAATAAAAAAGCAGTAATATTTGATCTTGATGGTACACTAGTAGATTCGATAAAAGATATAGCAATTTCAATGAATCAAGTGTTAAAACAACTAGGATATAAAGAGCATCCTGAAGGAGATTATCAAAATTTTGTTGGGGATGGAGCCTTGATGCTTGTGCAAAATACAATGCCAAAAAACACTACAGAAGAAACACTTAAAAAAGTTTTACACTTATTTAAAAAAGTATATGGAGATGGTATACACGAAAATTCAAAAGTATATGATGGTATATATGAGATGTTAGATAGTTTGCAAAAAACTGATTTAATACTCACAGTACTCTCTAATAAGCCCCATAAATTTACCTTAGAATTTATCGAATACTTTTTTAAAGATTATCCTTTTGTAGAAGTTCATGGGCAAAAAAAAGAGGTTCCTAAAAAACCAAATCCTAAAGGTGCATTTAATATTGCGGAAGCATTAGATTTAAACACAGATGAGATTATTTTTGTAGGGGATACTCCAACAGATATAAATACTGCAAAATGTGCAGGAATGACTTCAATAGGTGTTTCGTGGGGATATAGAAGTGTGGAAGAACTAAAAGAAGCTAATGCAGACTATATAGCAAAAGATACAAAACATTTGGCACAAATATTATTAGAAAATAGTATTTAAAATAGCATACATTTTTATAAAATAATGTATAATTACAAAAATTTAACTTTAGGATAATATAACTATGGAAAAAAAAGGTATATTAATAATAGGAGCTGGTGGTGTTAGTACCGTAGCTACTACAAAATGTGCTATGAATATCGATACATTTGAAAAAATTACTCTAGCATCAAGAACAGTTTCAAAATGTATTGCAATGGCAAAAAAAATAAAAGAAACAACTGGAGTAGAGATAGATACAGCTTCAATAGATGCAGATAATGTACCTGCTTTGATTGAACTTATCAAAAAACTTAATCCAAAAGTAGTTTTAAATGTCGCTCTTCCATATCAAGATTTGACAATCATGGATGCGTGTAGTGCTACAGATACTCACTATATAGATACAGCAAACTACGAACATCCAGATGAAGCAAAGTTTGAATACAAAGAGCAATGGGCAAGAAATGATGACTTTGAAAAAGAGAACTTAACAGCACTTTTAGGAAGTGGTTTTGATCCTGGCGTTACTGGCGTATTTGTAAAATATATTCAAGAAAACTATCTCGATACTATAGAATACATCGATATTATGGACTGCAATGCAGGAGATCATGGATATCCTTTTGCTACGAATTTTAATCCAGAAATCAACTTACGAGAAGTAAGCTCAAACGGACGATACTGGGAAGAAGGAAAATGGATCGAAACAAAACCTTTAGAGATACGAGTAGATCATGATTATCCAGAAATTGGGATAAAACCATCATATCTTTTATATCACGAAGAGTTAGAAAGTTTATGTAAAAATATCAAAGGTGTAAAAAGAATCAGATTTTTTATGACATTTGGAGATAGTTATATTTCCCACATGAACTGTTTAGAAAATGTAGGAATGTTAGGTATTAAACCTGTTATGCATAAAGGTGTAGAAATTACTCCTATAGAGTTTTTAGCTACCCTACTTCCAGACCCAGCAAGCTTAGGAGCTAGAACACACGGTAAAACAAATATCGGTTGTATTTGTGAAGGTTTAAAAGATGGTGTAAGAAAGAAGTTTTACATCTATAATATCTGTGACCATCAAGAGTGTTACAAAGAAACTGGAGCACAAGCTGTAAGTTATACTACAGGAGTCCCTGCTATGATTGGTACAAAACTTGTATACAATGGTACTTGGGACTTAAAAGGTGCTAGAAATGTAGAAGAGTTTAGCTCAAAACCATTTATGGATGAACTTATGACTCAAGGGCTACCTTGGAAAGTGATAGAACTTTAAAAGTTCTATCACTACAATCATACTTATTTTACACTAATTTAAAACTACTTTCCTTTAACACAACACCATTTATCATTACACTTACTTTATGTTCTCCTAAATAGTATCGTCTTGTACTAATAGCTTTAAATGAGTATTTTTTATTGATACTTTTGGTTCCTATAAAATCATCTACTTCACTTATTTTAAATACTTTAGAGTTATGATTTCCATTTGCCCTTAAAAAGTCTATTTTATATTCTA
>Ga0193954_1001143_pt1 | contig 13929 bp, 12 predicted proteins | sample BB_5_MG_FD_140340 | JGI IMG/M metagenome (GOLD analysis project Ga0193954, IMG submission 140340) | Microbial mat bacterial communities from the Broadkill River, Lewes, Delaware, United States - BB_5_MG | ecosystem: Environmental > Aquatic > Freshwater > River > Microbial mats | place: USA...
AAACCTTGAAAAACCATTTGCTTTTACATTAAATTGGTAGTTATGTGCACTTTCATGATACAATAGTGTATCAAGCCAAGAGGTAGAACAAAAGTAGTCTATATGTTGAGAACCACCAATATAGTTTATCTGTCTATTTATTGGATATTGTGTTGAGTATCCATTTGGAATTTGGTTATGATGCGACAGTAAGCCAATATATAATGTCTCATCAAGTTCCCAGTTAAAGCTTTTCTCATAATATGGATGTAGCTCGTTTTCTATAATATCTGCGCGTTGTGCAAATGGAAGATGTGCTTTTGTAAAAATTATTTGGGTATTTTTACCTTGGTGCTTATAGTAAGTTTCATCATGTACAACATCTGTAGCGAATGTCATTGTAGTGAATATTGTAAATACGGATAAAAGTAGTTTTTTCATATAGAACTTAAGATGTAATTTTTGTAAATTATATCATATTTATGATTTCTTAGTATAATTTCAAAAAAAATCAATTAAGGTATCAAATGTCGACATATATTTTTGGTCATACTAATCCAGATAGTGACTCTATAGTAGGTGCTATCTCCCTTTCATATTTAAAAAATCAGCTTGGTGAGGATTGTATCCCTACTCGTCAGGGAAAAATTTCTGCTGAAACAGAGTTTATACTAAACAAATTTGATGGTCAAATACCTGAGCTAAAAACTTCTTATGCTGGTGAATCAGTTTATTTAGTAGATTTTTCAGACTACGGACAGGCCCCTGAAGATATAAAAGAAGCTACTATTTTAGGTATAGTTGATCATCATAAACTTGGAGATATAACAACTTCAACTCCACTGGAGTGTTGGATAAGACCAATAGGCTGTTCTAACACAGTTGTATATGAGATGTACAAGTCGTTTAATATAGCTATACCTGAAAACATAGCTGGTATGATGATGTGTGCTATTTTAAGTGATACTGTGATCTTTAAATCACCAACATGTACAAAAGCAGATACAAAAGCTGTAAAAGAGTTGGCTGAGATAGCTGGCATCAAAGATTTTAAAGCACTTGGTATGGAAATGTTTTTAGTAAAATCAGCTGTTGATGGTGCTAGTGCAAGAGATCTTAACACAAGAGACTACAAAGCTTTTGAGATGAACGGTACAAAAGTTGGAGTAAATCAGTTAGAAGTGGTTGATCTTAGTGTATTTGATAATAAAAAAGATATGATCTTTGAAGATATGGCTAAAATGAAAAAGGAGGAAGGGCTTCATACTATGCTTGTTCTTTTGACTGATATTATGAAAGAGGGTAGTCAACTTCTTTGTATTAGTGATGATGCTAGTAAGGTTGAGAGTGCATTTGATTGTAAGCTTGAAGATGGTCAAGTTTGGTTGGATGGAGTATTAAGCCGTAAAAAACAAGTAGTTCCTTTTTTACAGCCTAAATTTTAAATTTTACTTACTCCGATATTATAAGTCTGTTGAAGTAAACATCTTCAACAGTCGTAGTAGATAAATTATTATTTAGATTATCAATAATCGCTTTTTTAACTTTATAACTTCTAACATCACTCTCTTTTTGATTCATAATAGCATCAATAACAGAGTGTCTTAATATTCCACTTTTTGATTTTATCTCATCATCTACACCTGATGATACACCCCAACTTGATGGTTTGTCATATTTTGCAGATATATTAGTAATAAGTTTTTGACCATTACCTATATTGATCTCAAAGTCACCAAAGTCAACAATACCATCATTTTTTATCTCTACACTTGTATTGTAGTATCTTTTTTTAGCTATTTTAGCTTTTAGATTACTATCCATTACATTGTTTACTTTGTTTAAGTTTGAAAAATCAGAAGTTATAAAAGCATAATACATTAACCCTCCCAATAATCCAAGTAATAATAGTCCTGTTAGTATATTTTTGAGTTTATCATTCATTAAAAAATCCTTAATGAATAATTATATCAAAAAAATAACATAATTTTTTTTAGTCCTGGTAAAGGTATCTTTTTTAGTTAAGTACTTCATTTACTAATTTATTGTATAAATCAGGGAGCCGATCAATATTACTTCTATTTAGGAAAATGGGTGTTCCATAAAAAATATTATGCAGTTTAATATATGTTAATGAAATATCTTCATTTAGTTTTAGTTCTTGATTATTATAAGCTTTCTTCAATAAAGACATTATTATTTCTTTAAAACCACCTTTTGGTAGTAAAGTACTAGTTTTAAATTTTATTATCATTTCTGCTCTAGTTATAGCTATGTTTTTTTGAACCTCTTTATTTGATAAAGCATGAAGCGAAATGATATGTGCCATTAAATTATAGTTATTTTGTATTAGTTTTGCTGTTGACAAAAAAATGTTTAAAATACACTTAATATTACTTTTACATTCATTATTAGAACTTAATAAACTCATTTCAATATACCATAACTGAATAAAATAAATGATTATTTCATCTTTAGATGAAAAATAATTAAAAATTGTTTTTTCTGAAATATCAAGATACTTTGATACTTCTTTAACGGAGATATCATTAAATTCTTTATTTTTAATTAATGAAATAAATTTATCTAAAATCATTAATTTAGTCATAGCAAATTTTTTTTCCCTTAAAGATAATGTATCTATTAGTTCCATTTAAAATTCCTTTAATATAAGGTTTACATATGTAAACCTCCATTTATTTGAATATTAGACCCTGTTATGTACATTGAACTATCACTAAGTAAAAAAGCTACTGCTCCAGCAACATCACTAGTTGTACCAAATCTTTTTAATGGAATCTTACTTTTATACTCCTCTTTAACTATTTGTGTTAATTCTTCTGTCATGTCAGTTTCTATAAAACCTGGTGTTACTGTATTAAATCGTATGTTCCTTGATGCGGATTCTTTTGCAAAACTTTTTGTCATTGCTATTATAGCACCTTTAGAAGCTGAATAGTTCACTTGACCTATATTTCCAATCTCTCCTGCAATTGATGATATGTTTACTACTGCTCCAAACTTATTTTTTGCCATTACTTTTAAAGCTTCTTTTGAACCAATAAAAGCAGATTTAGTATTAACTTCCATTACTTTATCATAGTTTGTTATATCCATCATTAAAGATAAAGAATCCTTAGTAATACCAGCATTATTAACCAGATAACTTAATGTACCATCTTTTAAACATATTTCGGAAATAGCATTTATAAATTCTATTTCATTAGAAGCATCAAATTGGATTATATTTGCTTCTGAACCCATAGATTTAATTTCATTTTGAACTAGTTGAGCATCCTTAAAACTATTTTTGTAGTTTATCCAAATTTTCAGCTTATATCTAGCTAAATATAATGCTATGCCTTTCCCTATTCCTCTACTAGCTCCAGTTATTAATACATTTTTGCCTTTAAATCTCATTTTGTTCCTTTACTTTATTTAAAATTATAGTACCCCAAGATAATCCAATGCCAAATGAAGAGAGGAGGAGTCTATTATGAACAGGATTATCTAATTCTACAGATAATAATATTGGTATTGACGAGGATACTGTATTCCCATAATCTTTCGCTTTAAATGGTACTATTTTATTTGATATCTTTAATTGACTGGCTATAGTATCAACTATGTATTTGCTTCCCTGATGTAGAATGAATAAGTCAATGTCATCAACTGATAAACTATTGTCGTACAGTAATTTTATAATTTCTTTTGGAATAACTTTGCTAGTAAATTTAAATACCTCTTTACCATTCATCTCTAAAAAATTATCTTTAAACATTATATGTTTGTATTGTGAGCCATCTGTACCAAAACTTGAACCTTTGATAACGTATTTCGGATTATTTGTTAGTAAAGAAACTGTTGCAGCATCTCCAAATAGTAAGGATGTGTTTTTATCATTATAGTCTATTATATCAGAGTATGAATCAGCTGTAAAAATTAATCCACTATGTAAATTGTTCGTTTTTAATAGCATTTCTAAGATACTTAAGCCATATGTATAACCTGAGCAACCTAAGTTTATATCAAAGCAAATAGTATTTTGTTTAAAGCCAAGTTCCCCTTGTAAAATAGCAGACATATGGGGGAACTTTAAATATGGGTTCTGTGTTATAACTATAACTACATCTATATTATTAATATTTATTTTTTCTTTTCTTATAAGGTTTTTATATGCAGAAACACACATGTCTATAATTGTTTCATTCTCTTTTTTCTTTGCTAAGGAAAGCATTCCAATTCTTTCTTTTATAAAAGAATCATTTATATTAAATTTTTCTTTTTTAGTAAAGTTTGATAATCTATATTGTGGTATATATACACCAATATTTTTTATTCCAATCATAGTTGTTCCAATCTTTTTAATAAGTTAAAAACTTGAAGACCAGATTGCATAACGCTTGAATATCCTCCACCAGGTTTCGTCCATGCACCAACAAAAAATAAGTTTTTGAAATCTTTTGATTGTTGACGAAACCTTCTGTTTATTTGATTAGGAGTTTGTGAAAAACCATAAATCGAGCCATTTGGATTACTTGTGAATTTCTTGACTGTTTTAGCAGTTGACATTTCTGAATAAATTATATAGTCACTTATTCCAGGGTAATAACTTTCTAATTTACTAATCATAGACTTAGTAACTTCTTTTTTCTTTTTTTTATACTCTAATGAATTAAGCCTTTCCCAATCATTATAGTAATCCACTCCTACAATTATGCCAACAGAAGAATTATTATCTGTAAGTCCTGAATTTATTTGTGAGTAGTCAACAAATACAAAATCTCTTTTTTCAATAGGATTGTTATTATTAGTTTTAAAGTCATCAATATTTTTAATTGTTTCAAAAAAAAATGTAGAATATGAATTGTTTGGAAAAATTTCTTTTAGTTGTTTAGAAAATCCTAAATATATATTAAATAATGAATTAGATGGTAACATTTCATTTATTGTGTCATCTAAAGAATTTTTTGACATAAAGTCATAGGTGATTTTAGGATTAATATTTGAAACAAGGTTTTTTACTTTAGAATTATATTTTCTGTTGTTATTAATGTAATCAATACTAGTAACTTCTGATTTACTATAATTTATATTATATACTGCGGAATTTTTAGATATTTTTCCATTATTAGATAGAATATATTTTTCTAAATAATCTACTAAACTACCACTCCCATTTTTAATATAATAACCAGAATCTTTTATAAATGAGCTTTGAGCAAATAGGTGTGTTATCAAACTAAAATCATTAGGATCATCATGATAATATAGGGTATTTGCGCTTAATAAAAGTTTTAAGGTTTCATTGTGTATATTTTTGTGAATATATTCTCCAGCAGTTTGATACATATTATTACGAACAAATGATCTATCCATTATTTGTTCTTCAATATTATTAAGTAAATCAAAGTATTTATTTATTTCTTTTTCGTGTTCCGGGAAACATGATTTTAAATAGTTACTAAGTTGATTTATACCAATTGGTAGTTTATACTCTTTATTATCAATTTTTACACTATAAAACTCTGGTATACTAATAAAATCAACATTATTGTATATATCTAGTTTTTTGAAAAGATTTATTATGTTTTCATTTGAATATACTCCATTCATAACATGTAAACTAGTTTCTAGTGTGAAATTTTTTCTTTTAAAAGTACCTAAACAACCACCAAGCCTATTATTCTTTTCTATTAAATGTACACTTTTTTCTTCTTTTGTTAATAAAGCTGCTAAGGTTAATCCACCTAATCCAGAACCTATTATTGTAAACTCATAGTCCATATTTAATCCTTTTTATTTTTATAATTTAAGTAAACAGCTTTTTGTCTAGAAGTAGCATTAGTATTTTTTGAATTATTTCTTTTTAGTATTTTTTTGTTTAACAATTCTATCCATGTTGTAATAGTATTTTTACATTCAGAAAAAGTCATCATAGAATCATGTCCTGGATATATATATATTACTTCCTCACTGTCATTAAAAAGTGCATAAAGCTTTTTTAAACTTTCTTTCATCTCTAATACACTAGAATTCCAGAAATTATGTCTTCCAACAGTATTTTTGAAAATTAAATCTCCACTAAAAAAATTGTTTTTAAAATATAATCCACTAGAACCAGATGTATGTCCTGGAATATGAGTTAAATAAAAAGAATGTTCAAAATTATTAATTTTAATTTCAATGTCTTTTTCAAAAAAAGTAAAATATTTATCAATTTCTTGTTCTGAAAAATCTTCTTTTAATAATTCTTTATCTAATATATTGATATATATTGGTATACTATTATTATTTAAAATTATTTTTTTTAATGAAGCTGTATGGTCATAATGACCATGAGTTAAAAAAATTGCTTTGATATTTTTAGAGTTTTCCTCTATCCATTTATGACTTTTTTCTCCAGGGTCAATGATTATAGTAGAATCTTTATTTGACAGTAGATAGCAATTCGTTTGCAATGAACCAAACTTTTTAGATTTTATGTAAATCATTATTTATTAATCTCCACAATAGAAGAAGCATAAACATTACCCATACCACTGGCAAGTAACATTATATTTTTAATGTCCATTTTTTTATCATACGATAAAAAATTATTATCTTTAATAGTCCTATTTTTTATTCCTCTTACAAAGCCATTTTTAGAATCTTCAATAGCAATACTTAGTTCTACTATACCATTAGAACCAAGAGTATGACCAATTTCTGGTTTATAGCTTGTTGCTATAAAATTTTTGCTAAAGACAGATTCAATACCATTTTTTTCTGCTGTATTGTTTGAACTAGTACCAGTCCCATGGGTTTTAATAAATGAAATATCGGATTTATCTAAATTTGTCTTATTTAATATAGATTTAATAACATTCGCATATCCATTTCCATCTTCACTTTGACCAAAAGGATTTGAAAGTTTTTCACCATTTAATACAGTACCTTTAATAAAGGCAATTGGGCTGTTATTAGTTTGAGTTAATGAATAATCACTTTCAAAAACTACATAACCAATACCATGACCAAGTCTAAAGCCTTGATTAATATTGTCAAATGCACTTGGTTTTAAGCCTTTATGCTCATTTTCAGCAGTTAAAGAGTTCTTTAAAAAACCAAATAATTCTGTTACATAACTATTAATTTGGTCATCAACACCAATTACAATAACACGATCAGCTTCACCACTTTTTATTAACAATTCTGCTTCATAAAAAGCTTTATATGAACTTGCACAAGCCGTGGCATCTGTAGAAATGTAATCTGTCCAATCTATTTTATTTGCATAAGTTCCTGCAATAATATTAATTAAATTGATATAAGGAAGTTTAATATTATAGTCTTTATGTATATTACTGTGTAAATTACTACTTCCAGCCCATTCTGATGTCCCAGAAGCTATAATTAAAGCATTTTTACCTTTTTTTTGACCAATGGATTTTAGATGTTCAATGTTTTTTTTTGAAAATAATTCCTCTAGGGCAATAACTGGAGCATATTTGTAACCAGTATTAGTTTTTTCCCAAAACTTATCAATTATGTTACAGTATTGCGGATATTTCCCATTCTCATTATACAACTTATAATCACTAGTGTAAATAGACTTTATATCTGTTATAGCTATTTTATTATTTTGATTCATCGTATAGCTCTTTAATGTTATCAAATGACTTTATATTTTTGCCATTATTTATTATTAAGTTTATAATATCATTAAGTTTATTATCACCTGGTTCTAAATTTTTTTTGAAGTCTTCATCTGAAACTTTATAAAAATCTCCTAATTTAATATACAGCATAACTAGATCAAAACTATCAATTCCTGAACTTGTTATGTATGCATTCTCATCTTTGATTTCATTAAAATCTCTTTCATCATGCATTTCATTCATACATATGTAATTAATGCTCTTAAGTATATCAGTTCTCATTTTATATCCTTTGTTGATAATTTTAGTATTATAAAAAATTACATAACAATGTAATAATTTTACATAAATATTCCATATTTTATATTAATATTAACTTAAAAAAAATGTAAAATAACTAATTTTGTTTATAAGGCATTTTTTTACACAAAATATGTCTTATTTTAGATAAGTAATGTTTGATTATATTTAATAGATATGCTTAAATGAATTTTTGTGATTTAGTTTTGATAAAGATATCTTTTTATTTTTTTAGTCGGAGTTTTGATAAAAGGTTCGCGTTGTTCTTCAACTTTAACCATTCTGGAAAATGATGATATCTTTGAATTTACGTCTTTGCGCATCTCTTCAAGTAGATCATTAATTATCTTTAGCATTTTATCACTAGATATTTTTTTGCCGTTGTGAATCTCGTCAAGCTTTTCATAATCAAGATGGATTTTTGCTATTAACTTTGAGTCTTGTTGAAGCATTAGTGAGTCAAGTACAAGTTCGTGTTCATTGATTATGGACTCTATTTGCTCGGGATATATATTTTCACCGTTTGGTCCTAGTATTACGTTTTTGCTTCTGCCGCTTATGTAAAGATAACCATCACTGTCAATGTAGCCTAAGTCTCCAGTATGAAACCAGCCATCTTCATCTAAAACCTCTTTTGTTTTTTCTTCATCTTTGTAGTATCCAAGCATAACATTTGGACCTCTTGCAAAGATTTCTCCCTCTCCAGTTATTTCGTGTTTGTCACGAATGTCTAGCTCAACTCCAAACATAGCTGGGCCAGTTGATTTCATTTTTGTTTTCATGTTTAATGGAGTTCCGCAAAGCAGGGGAGATGTTTCAGTTAGACCATAACCAACAGTGTAAGGAAATCCCCCTTCATTTAAAAACTGCTCAACATATTTTGGAAGTGCAGCCCCACCTAAACCAAAAAACCTTAGTCTTCCACCAAAAGTTTGGTGAAGTTTTTTTGCTGCAATTTTATTTAGTTTTTTTCTAAAAAACGGAACTTTGTACAAGTTTTTTGTTACAAGTGAGGAATTTATTTTGGTTAATACTTTATTTTTATAAATTTTTTCTATTATCAAAGGCACACTTAACATAAAAGTTGGTTTTGTTATCTCAAAAGCTTTTAAAAGTACAGAAGGTGTTGGTGTTTTTTCGATGTACTGTATACTTGAGCCATGAAGTATGGGTATTAACATTCCCGCAGTACCTTCAAACACATGAGGCAGAGGAAGGATAGAGAGACAAACATCTTCGGGCTTTACATCAAGTACACAAAAAGAACTCATAGCATTTGAAGTTAGGTTTTTATGTGATAACATAACACCTTTTGAGTGCCCAGTTGTACCAGATGTGTAGATTATACAAGCTATGTCATCATCTTTTACATCTATTTCTTCACTTGTTTTTTGAAATTTTTTTCTAAACTTACTTATATAGCTTTCATTGCTAAGCTCATCTACAAGCTCAAACGAATCTAGGTTTATTACAAACTCTATACCTTTTTGTCCAAACTCTTCTATGGTTTGTTGATGTTTTGAAGATACAAAAATAGCTTTAGCATCAGAGTGTTTTATGATATGGTGCACGTCAGATGGATGAAAGTCTGGTAAAACTGGTACAACGATAGCTCCAAAGCGAACTATAGAAAAATAAGCTATGCTCCAGTTTGGCATGTTTTGACTTAAAAGTAAAACTTTATCACCTTTTTTAATCCCAAGTTCTTTTAAAAGTGCAGACATTTCAAGCATTTTTTTATGAAATTTTTCATAAGTGATAACATCTCCACCTACAAAAGAAACTAAAGGTCTTTGTGCGTACATAGATGCAGAACGGTCTATTAAAGAACCTAGTGTATAGTCGTTTATATTTTCGTATGGGTAGTTCATATTAAACTCTTATTTTGAATAAATTTTGTATCATTATACATAAAAATATTTCCATCACTTACAAAGGCAGTATATTGAGTAGAAGAAATAAAAATAAAGATAAAAAACGAAACACTACAACTTTTACTCAAAAAGATTTTCTTCCAACAACAAAAGGGGAAATGGACTCTCTTGGATGGACTCAATGTGATGTTATCTTAGTAAGTGCAGATGCATATATTGACTCTCCATTTATCGGTGTAGCTGTTGTTGGAAGGATGCTTGAACGACTTGGTTATAAGGTTGGGATCATAGGTCAGCCTGACACCAAAAGTGAAAAAGATATAACCCGTTTGGGTGAACCTAGACTTTACTGGGGGATCAGTGGTGGAAGTGTCGATTCTATGGTTTCAAACTACACAGCTACAAAAAAATTTAGAAACTCTGATGACTACACAGCAGGTGGAAAGAACGACAAGCGACCAGACCGTGCAGTTAGTGTTTACTGCAACCTTGTAAGAAGATACTTTAAAGATACAGCCCCTTTGGTACTTGGTGGTATAGAGGCTTCTTTAAGACGTGTTACGCATTATGATTATTGGCAAAATAAACTTAAAAAACCAATTCTTTTTGATTCAAAAGCTGATATTTTAGTATATGGGATGGGTGAGATAGCTATAGAGCAGTTGACATATGCTTTAGATAACGGTGATGACTACAAAACGATTAGAGGTATATGTTATATCTCAAAAGAGGTAAAGCATGATTATATTCAGCTTCCAAGCCATCAAGAGTGCTTAGATGATAAAGAGAAATATATAGACCTTTTTGATGCTTTTTATGACAATAATGACCCGATTTCAGCAAATGGATTATGTCAAAAAGTAGATACACGATACCTTATTCAAAATCCTCCTTGTGATTATTTAAGTGAGGATGAGATGGATGCAAATTCAAATCTTCCATATACAAGAGAGTTGCACCCTTATTATGCAAAAGATGGAAAAGTAAAATGTTTGGAGACTATAAAGTTTTCAGTTATGACACACCATGGTTGTTGGGGTGAGTGTAATTTTTGTGCAATAGGTGTCCATCAGGGGAGAACCATAAGAACAAGAAGTGAAGACAATATCGTAAAAGAGGTAAATGATTTTAATGGCTACAAAGATTATAAAGGGATCATAAGTGATGTAGGCGGACCAACTGCAAATATGTACGGATATGAATGTAATAAAAAGCTAAAACTTGGCACTTGTGATGACCAAAGATGTGTCGATGCAGACAGGCTTTGTAAAAGTATGAAAGTCGATCACTCAAGAAACATAAACCTTTTAAAACGTGTTCGTGGGGTTGATGGTGTTCGTAAAGCTTTTGTGGCAAGTGGAGTCAGATATGATCTGATCAATGCAGATAAAAAGCACGGATACAGTTACCTAAAAGAGATGGTAAAACACCATATTTCAGGGCAGATGAAAGTAGCACCAGAACATACACAGCAACGTGTTTTAGAACTTATGGGTAAGCCTGGTAAAGATGAACTTGTAAAGTTTAAGAAACTATATGACAAACTAAACAAAGAAGAGGGGAAAAACCAATTTTTAACTTACTATCTTATAGCTGCTCATCCTGGTTGTGAAGAAAAAGATATGCATGAGTTGAAGCGTTTTACAAAGGATGAGCTAAAGATGAATCCAGAGCAAGCTCAGGTGTTTACGCCAACTCCTGGTACATACTCTTCAGTGATGTATTATACAGAGATGGACCCAAAAACTAGAAAAAAAATATATGTTGAAAAAGATACAAAAAGAAAAGAGAAACAAAAGCAAATAGTTGTAAATAAAGACTCATTTAAAAGTGGCTTTTCTTCCTAGGCTTTAGCATTTTGAAATAAACATGTAATATAAAATTAGATATAATATTACAATTTTTTTTAAAGGGTGTTATATATGGGATTAAGTAATGAGAAACTGCCAAAACTGGGCTTTTTATATTTAGATTATGTACTGAGATTTTTTGATTATTCTAACTTCAAAGGTTGGCCAAATAAAATTGAGACAGTAACTTATCATTGGGGAAATGATAAAGATAGATTTATTAAAGAAGTTAAGAGAAAGAAGATCGATGTACTAATTGGTAACATCCCTGCAACTGCATATGAAACATTTCGTGAAATAGCTCGCTCCCTTCCAAACGTTAGATTTATTCCTGATCTTGACACTCAGTTTTCAAACAAATCAAAAGAAAATGTTACTAGATTTGCTTGGAAATATGGACTTCCAATACCAAAAACATATATATACTATAACCACCAAAATGCTTACAAGTTTTTGAAAAAATGTGAATATCCTAAAATAGTTAAAAAATCATACGGACCATCTAATTATGGTGGTTATTTTGTTCATAAGGTTGATAATTATAAAGAAGCAAAAGAGTTGTTTACGCAGAAAAAATATCATCCAATGTATATGCAAGATTTTGTACCTATGGAAGCAGATATCCGTGTAATGCTTATAGGACATAAACCTGTTTGTGCATTTTGGAGAAGACCACCTGCTGGTGAGTGGTTGACAAACACTTCTCAGGGTGGAAGTATGGACTATATGGATGTTCCAAAGTCTGTTTTAGACCTTGCAGTAAAAGTTTCAAAAGCTGCAAAAGCAGAGTACTGGGCATGTGATGTTGCTTATGGGATGGACAAAAAACCTCGTATATTAGAATGTGCTACAGCTTTTGCAGCATTTCCATACATAAGAGACTGGATCGCTCAGTATATTATGTGGAGTTTGAGTGAGGGAAGGTTTAAAAAACCTCATACACCTATGTTTAATTGGGAAGAATTGAGTAAGATGGATAGCTCAATATTACGTACAATGAGACACATAACATTTGGAAAGTACAGCCCTAGTTTTGATGGTGCTTATTTTGGTAAAAAACGTAAGTTATTTGGTGAAAATGAAGTATATTTACATGTATTAGACGAGCAATACCCAATGTTAGATGTAAAACCAAGAACAAAAGAGGAATGGCCTAGTGAAAAGTGGAACTACCAAGATAATTTAGCACTAAAAAAGAAAACTAACCTTCCAAAAAAACCTGAAGAAGTACCTTCTCCATCCGGTGAAGATATGGAAAGTATTGAAACTGAACCAAAAGTCTCAAAAAAAGATTTGAAAAAGATACTAAAGTCTGTTGAGGGGATTGGGAATAAAAAGGTTGAAAAGATCTTTGATGAGTTTGGTAAAAAAGATGATGTAGTTGGCGCACTTGATCAAAATGTAGATATGTTTAGTAAAGTAAAAGGCATAAGTAAAAAAACAATTAAGGGTTTAAAAGCAGCTTGGGCAGCATTTAGAAACAACTAGGGCTAAAGATGAGCTACTTAAAAGATCTCCAAAAAATTGTAAAGATTAACTCTTACACTAAAAATAAAGAGGGTGTAGATAATGTTGGTCTTGTTTTTGATGAATGGTTTAAAGAGATAGGATTTAGTGTTGATATTTATAGTAGAGAGATTATTGGTGAACATCGACACTATAGATCAAACCATATAAATAGTGGCAAAAAACTTTTACTTTTAGGCCATTTAGACACTGTATTTCCACCCAATAAGTTTGAAGATTATTCTGAGGATAGTGAATGGGTATATGGTGCAGGCGTATGTGATATGAAGGGTGGAAATATAGTAGCTCTTCAAGCTTTGCGAGAGTTACGTAAAGAAAATATTGAGATTTGTAATATTGATGTTTTGTTGGTTAGTGATGAAGAAACAGGAAGTGATGATTCTAAAGTACTAACAGCTAAGTTAGCACAAGAGTACGACTATTGTTTTGTATATGAAGCTGCAGGAAAAGATATGCAAGTAGTTACAGGACGCAAAGGCGTTGGAACTTTTTTTATTGACATAGAAGGAAAAGCTGCTCATGCTGGTAATCACTATGCTGATGGATTTGATGCAAACCTAGAAGCATCATATAAACTTCAAGAATTAGTAAAACTGACAGATTTAAGTAAGGGAACGACTGTAAATGTAGGAAAAATGGAGGGAGGTATTGGAGCAAATACTATTAGTCCTCATTCACATCTTACATTTGAAATAAGATATAAAACTACTGATGAGAGAGAAAGGGTTTTAACCTCTATCAATGACATTGTATTAAAGT
>Ga0193954_1001145_pt1 | contig 13923 bp, 11 predicted proteins | sample BB_5_MG_FD_140340 | JGI IMG/M metagenome (GOLD analysis project Ga0193954, IMG submission 140340) | Microbial mat bacterial communities from the Broadkill River, Lewes, Delaware, United States - BB_5_MG | ecosystem: Environmental > Aquatic > Freshwater > River > Microbial mats | place: USA...
CATGGTAGTTTGGGACGTGTACCCTCCGAAGCCAAACGACGTTCATGGTAATTGGATGATTGACTACACTCCAAAAGCATGGCAAAACTCTCACTAGGAAAATGATTGATAAAATCACGAATGGCAAACTCCACAGAAAAGCGTTTGGTGATCTCTCTAAGTGCGTTGAGTGAAAAATTCACATGCTCCTTTGTACATCCAAAATATGCCACAAAATCACTGTAGGGAGCATAGATAAAATCTCCAAAGTCATTATCATTTTTAGTTGGATCAAGCTCTTGAGGAAGGGAAGTGAGCAAGATAGTCGTAGCCTCTTGATACTCTTGGGGCAAAAATTTGCCTAGGCACGCTCGGATATGGTAGATGCGTTCTTTGAGTTCAAGCTTCTCAAAAGCAACAATAACTTCATTTTCAAATGCTTCTTGTCCAAATGTGGGGTAGACATTTTTGATCTGATTGGCAATAAGTTTGACTTTGCTAGGATTAAAGAGTTCATCTTTGAGTGAAAATTTTTCTGCCATTTCTATCCTTTAATTGAGTTGATCAAAGACAATTTCACTTACAAGGGGCAGATGGTCTGAGCCTAGAGATTTTGCAACTCTGATTTTTTGTGATCGTAAATCTTGGGAGAGTAAAATATGATCAATGGGCAATTGAATATAAAATAAGGATTGAGGATCACCAAAGTTGAGTGAGTAGTGTACCCCTGATACTACTTTGGTCTTACTTAGTCTATTAATGCGTGAGAGTGTATAACTCCATGCTACGGCATTAAAGTCTCCTGCGATAATCTTAGGTGATGGGATAGACTTTAGGGTCTTTGAGAGTGTTGTAATTTGCTTGGATTGATTGTAAGGAAAAGGCCAATAGAGATGCAGTGAAGCGACATTGATCACTCTATTTGCTATTTTGATTTGCTTCCATAAGAGTCCTTTGCCTTCTATGCATTGACCGCTATTGGGAACAAAAGGATATTTTGAAAGAAGAGCAACTCCACCAATGGTTGTAAAGTTGCAGTAGCTTTGGTAGGGATAATCTTTGAACTGTTGCAAAAGTTCTCGATGTTTGTTTGTTACCTCTTGCAAGGAGAGTATATCAATGGACTCAGCTTGTAGATAGGCATCCAATTTATGGATATTTTTGTTTCGAAAATTGAGATTAAATTGTAAAAACTTGACATCATGAGCGATGGATTTAGTACTGTTTTCTAAAGGTTGGTGCAAGAGATACAGATATGTACCACTAAGGATTATAATCAAGAATGCCAAGAGTCTCTCTTTTTTTTGAGCTATCAAGAGTAGTATCATTGCAAATATTGACGCCATAGCCAATAGATGGATACAAAAATGGCTAAAAGAGTCAAAAAGTGGATGCACAAAAGAAAAGAAGCCTACAAAAAGAGCAAGAAGAGTGAGGCTAAGTAGTAAATAAATAAGTTTAAGAAGTAGCTTCATGGTTTATCAATCATATATCCCATACCACGGATATTGAGGATTAAGTTCTCTTTGAGGATCTTTTTGAGACGATTAATTTCCGCCCGAATGGTGGCATTATCGACGATTTGTTCATCCCATACATAGATTCTAAACTGTTCAAAGTCTACCACTCGTCCACGATTTCTAGCCAGTAGATCAATGATTTGATGTTGGCGTTTGGTCAGGGTTTGAGGCTCTTCATTAAAAAGTAATGAGCTGTGTTCTTGATCATAGCTGTAGTTTTTGGAGAGTCGTAGATGCACACGTGGCATATCTTTGGGGATGACAATACGGTCAATACGTAGCAGTAGCTCTTTGAGATGAAAAGGCTTTTTAAGATAGTCAAAACAGCCCAAAGTATAGGCACGGGAAATATCTTCAATATCCACTAAGGCACTAATATAGATTGTAGGAGTGTAAATTTTAAGCTGATGCACTTTTTCAAGCAGAGATAATCCATCAATTTGAGGCACATTAATATCCAAAAGTAACAAATCATAGGAGTCTGTGCTTAGTCTATTGTAAGCATCTAATCCATCAACAAAGCTATCAACTTGATGCCCTTGGGCTTGCAAATAATCCGTGATTGAGTCATTGAGCATCAGTTCATCTTCAAGTAACAGTATTTTCATTAGCTCCCCATCATCTTAAATTGGTATCTAAAGGTAGTCATATCTTGATTGCTATCAATTGATATAGTAACATCTTCTTCATCACAAATAGTTTTAACAAGCCTCAATCCGATACCAAAGCCCTCTTGTGTCGTCTCTTCACGATAAAAAGCATCAAAGATTTTGTTGGTATCTTCGATACGTTTAGAGTGGCTACCGATGGTAAGCTCAATACGGCTACCAACAATTTTGAGATTAAGGTAGATCTTTTCATTGGGTAGTGTATATTTGATAGCATTGGTGATGGTATTATCCACTACCCGCTGAAGCTTGGTTTTATTAAAATAGACAAAAAGTTCTGCATCTTTTGGATGAGTATAGAGAAACTCAACTCTGTTCATCGTCGCTACTAGAGAAAAGAACTCCACCCGATTGCTCAAAAAATGCTCCAAATCAATCACCTTTTTAGGATACTCAATTTGATCTTTTTTGACAAGATAACTAAGATCATCATAGATACTAAAGATATTTTTGGTAGCGGCTTCAATCCTTGTAAGCTCTTTTGAGTTTTGCTCTTTCATATTGAGAATTTCAATACTCGCTAAAATGACACTTAGCGGTGTATTGGTCTCATGCACAGTATAACGCAAAAACTCTTTTTGATTGGAAAGAATCTGTTCGGAAAAGTTTTTTTGTTTTTGAAGTTTGGCAGTTTTTTGCTCTACCTTGTCTTCTAGGCTAAGATTGAGATTTCGTAGAGATTTTTTTTGGCTGTTGATAATATCAATCATACCATTAGCATCCCCTACCATTGATTTAAAATCATTAAAGACGATGTCATTGGGGTTGATTACTTGTTCGCTGTGTGCAGTAGTAGCAAAAAAGTTTAAAAATATATCAATGTCTCTTTGGAGTAGATTATTAAAAATATTGTAAAGTCCCAATACAATGGCAAAAAGGATAAATGCCAAAGTAGCAATGGCTACGATACTTTGAATGAGCAATGATTTTAGCTTTCGACGATTTTCTGATTCCATTTGAAGAATGGATGAAATATCTTTAGAGACTTTAATATGATGGAGATCATCAATCAATTCATAATGCAGTAGATTTTTTTCACGATTAAAATTTTTAGCATTGTTTTTTGTTGTTTTTTGAATATCAATATGAATAGACTCTTTGCTGAGGAGTTGGATAATTTTGGCTCTATTTTGACAGCCTAGATGTTTGATAATTTTGTTGGCGTGTGAGGCAAGAGAGATAATTTCCTCTCTGTGTTGATTTTCAATGGTTTGAAGTTTGTCTTGCAGTGTGACTTGATACTCATAATATTTCTCTTTGATAAGTAGACTCGCAAAAACAATTGTAAAAGAAAAAATGACCAAAATTGTAATAATGTTTGCTTGTTTGATAGTAATAGAGTGTTTCTTTTTAAATAATAGTGAATTTGACATTTGTTTCATAGATAGGATTATATCATAAAGATAAAGTATCTTCTTAGATTTCTCTTTTCTATTTTAGTATCTGCTATGAATCATTTGGTGTTCTAAAAAGATATTCCACCGATACGATTAACTTTAGGCTAACCCATCCTTCCTTTTGATTTTTATCTATTATTATCAAAAACTTATAAGTATAAACTTTAAATTAAAGGTTTTTAAAATGCGATTTATATTACTCTCTCTATTTCTTATGAATATCAGCCATGGCACAGTGTCCAAGAGATGCAGATGCTCGTTGTTATAACCCTCGTAATCTTGCAGTATACGATAACGGTGACTCAAAAAAATATTATGAAAAACAAAAAAAGAGATGTTTAGGCTCGAATGGAGAATGGAAACAATCAAAACAATAGTTCTCACTCACTCTACAGAAATCTTAGCAGGAGAAGATAGCCCACTAAAACCCATTTTCTAACAATATAAAAAGATACATGCTTTGGGAATTTTGTCTTATTTACACTTACTATTACTTCTCTCTAAGCTTTAATTCTCTATGAAAACCCCAATCTTTACGGTGTTGCATGGTGACATCTTTGGAGATGGTTTCAATAAGCATTGACTCTTTATCTTCGAGCATCATATCGACTTTACCTTGGGGGTCTACAATCATAGTATCTCCATAGAAATTCCAACTCACCTTTTTATCCACATACTCCCCTACTCTATTGGCTCGTATGATGTAACAACTGTGCAAAAAAGCTTTGGTTTTTAGAATCTCACGCCATCGGTTATGCGATTGAAATGTTGATACGGTAGGCAAGATAACCAGATCTACTTTCTTTTTCATTACTACTTGCCAAAAGTGATCAAAGTGCAATTCAAACCCTGCAAAAACAGCGACTTTTAGCCCCTCAATATTAAAAATCATTGGATCTCTAAGTGCTTCTATGGGATTGGCAAAAAAGCTTTTTTCATTCCAGTGGCTATAGGGGATCAATACTTGTTGGGTGTAGTAGGCGATGGATTTGGGAGCGATTTTTACAATTTCTTTGTAAAACTTCTTCTTTTTAACGGTGATAATGGGAGCGATAAAGATCATCTCATACTCAAAAGCATACTTTTTAAGCAATTCAATATTCTTTTGAGTCTGCTCTTTAATCATACTATGAGGCATCGATTCAAGCTCTTTAAAAAAGTGATTAAGAACATACTCACCCAGTACCAAAATTTTAGCTCCACGTTTGTGAGCGTTTTTAATATAAAAGTCAAGTTTTGTAGCATTCATTCCTAGAGTTGGCAGTTGTAAAGCAGCTATTTTAATCTCACTCACTTAGACTTCTCCAAAATGTTTTTGCTCAATGGTCTCAATTTTTGTCTTGGCTTTTTCAATGAGGTTTTGTGCCTCTTTAATGTTCTTGATCCCCTCTTCATAGAGTTTGAGTGACTCATCTAAAGTCATCTCGGGGTTCATTAATTTTTCTAAAATCTCTTTGGAACTCTCTAACTTGGCTTCAAAACTTTTGGGTTTCATCTTCTGCTCTCCTTTTAATCCAAGACTTTTGCAATAATATCATTAAACTTATCAATCTCTACCAAAAAGGCATCGTGTCCATAGTCGCTGTCAATCTCATAATAGTGATTCTCTTGGTTGTTTCGCTCCATCATTTTGTGGATATGCTCCATCTCGCTAGGGAAAAAGAGATAATCTGCTTTAAAACTAATTAAATGCACTTTGGCTTTGATGCGTATAATGGCATCGTAGAGTGAATCATACCCCCGTGAGAGATTAAAGGTATTAATGGCTTTAACGATGTAGAGATAGCTTAAAGGATCAAACATCTTCGCAAAATTTGCCGTGTTATACTCCATATAGCGTTCTACCTCATAACGACCAAAGAGTTCAAAGAGACCATCATTATTGACATAATTGCGTCCAAACTTCTTATCCATTGAGTGAGGAGAGAGATAGGAGATATGCCCTGCTACTCTTCCGATTGCCAATCCATCAAGCCCCTCTTCTTTAAAATCATCTTTGCCATAATTACCATTATCAAAACGTGGGTCTTTGCGTATGGCTTCCATCGCTACTTTGTTGAATGCTATCGTCCATGGACGCGTTGCATAAGTCGCAGCAAGAGGGATAATATCATCGGCAAAATCAGGAAAATCTACAGCAAACTGCAAAGCTTGCATTCCACCCATTGAGCCTCCTACAATGGCACGTAAATGATAAATTCCCAGTGATGCTAAGAAGTTTTTTTGTGCTTTAATCATATCTTTGATCGTAATAACAGGGAATTTAAAGCGGTAAGGCTGTTCGCTTGGGTAGTTTTGGCTCATCGGTCCACTGCTTCCAAAGCATGAAGCGAGGGTATTGGTACAGATGACAAAATAGCGATTGGTATCAATGGCTTTGCCACTGCCAATGAGTTCATCCCACCAACCTGCTTTGCGTTCTCCATCATAGACTCCTGCTGCATGGTGTGAACCACTTAGGGCATGACAGATCAAAATAACATTGCTCTTATCCTCGTTGAGTTCTCCATACGTTTCATAAGCAATGGTGTAAGGTTCTAAAATTCGTCCACTCTCAAGATATAGGGGGGATGTAAAGTTTGCTTGGCTTGTCTCTATTTTCATTAATCTCATTTTCCTCTAAAACCCAAATTATCCCCAATTATGGGTTAGAGTTTGCTTTTTTAACATTATCTAGTAATCTTTTAGGCGATTTAAAGAGCCTATCAATCATCCCTAAGGGCAAAGAGACCATATCTTTAATTGCTTGTGACTCTATTTTTGGGTTATCTAGCGTTCCACGTACCTTGATACCCATTCCAATACTTTTACCATCCCCTACTAAAATATAACCCACAATAGGAATCGCCCCAACCACTTTACCAATCTCACGTGCTGTCTGCACCGCCAAATCAATCTTGATACTGTTTTTGGCTAAATTAATCTCACCTGCTCCAATAATAGTCGAAGACCCCCCTACAATTTTGATGGATTTAAATTTGATAAGGTTTTGATTGTAGAGTTCATACTCAATCTCTCCCTTTTCAATACGATACCCTTTGGCATCAAAGCCAGGATTGGATAGGGTCATCAAAGCAGGAATGGCATTAAAAAAGGCGACAAGATTATTATAGCCTTGAAACTTCTCAACCATACCTCCATCAATGGTAATTTTCCCTTTCATCTTCTTGCTAATCTCTCCTTGCATAAGCAAAGAGTATTTCCCACCTTTAAGTGATTTAAAATTAATCAGTGGATGAAGCATCTTATCATCAATATTTTGTGCATCAATAGAGAGTTGTTTATTGTTTTTACGCAAAGTGAGTTTGAGCTTACGTTTGCCCTCCACACTGCTAAAGAGTAAGCGATTGCGATAAATATCAATGCTGTAGTGATTGGTCAATAGGCGATACTTTTTGTACGAGATAATACTATCTTTCCCAAAAATTGTAACCTTTTTTGGTTTATGTTCAGAGTGTGTATGCTTTTTTTCTTTACTTTTGATCAGTTTATCCAAATCAATGTGCATCCCATTGACATAAATAGTATCATTGTAACTGGAAAACTTAATTTTTTTGCCAAAGAGATCAAGTTTTAAATGTCCCTTTTTGATTGTTGCACTAAGCGGGAGTCTTGTGTGGCAGACTCCTTTTTTGCTGTACAAAAAGCACTCTTTCCATGTTGCATATCCACTGAGACGAAACTCCTTAAAATTTTTAGTATAGAGTTTAACTTTACCTCCATCAACCATAGAAGGCAAAGCGGGGATATAAGATTTGATTTTAGCAATATTGGCTAGATCAATAACGGTGTTGCTTTTTTCTTGGTAGATTTTTGTATGCAATGAGGGGATTTCACAACGTACACCCTTAGCATAATGCAAGGTCAAAGGAAACTTCATCTTAGTGATATTGACAATTTTTTTGCGTTTTTTAGCCACTCTAAAATAGTCTAAATCAACATCCAATTCAACTCTCTTGGCACGAACATCAACCTCTCCTTTGACTTTACCTTTGTAGAGTGCATTGTGCAAATGTGCTTTTTTGATGCTAACTATTTTATTGGCATAAGAGACTTCTCCATAATCAATTGCCAAAGGGGCATCTTTGATCTTTAAAATACCTTTACTTAAATTAAAATCACCCAAAAATTTAACTTTACTATTTTTGAGATTTACACCAATATAGAGTGAGGCATTGGTCTCTCCACTACTTTGTAAGAGTGGGATATTGAGTTTATAGGCATTAAGTATGCCTAAGATTTTTTTATCAAAACGGCTTGTCAGATCAAGATCAAGATGCAAATAGGGTTTGTGATTGTCCAATCCTTCAATCGTCACTTTACCATGCGTAATATTTTTATCTTGATAGCTTGGTGAGCCAAGATTAAAGATAAGTGCCCCTTTTTGATAGATAAGTTTAAGCTTTTTGACATCCACGGGATGTGCAAGATTTTTATTAAAATAGACATCAATATCACGAGCATGGAGCAGACCATAAATGGAATCCACATCAAGTTGAAACTCACCATTGACAATTTCACCTTTTGCACTGAGTTCATCAAGCCAATACTTTTTGGCTTTGATACGTTGAAGTATCCACGCATTGGTCTTGGGGTTTTTGATAAAACGGTTAATGACTTTGTCAATGGAGGTTGTCTTATTGGCATCAAGTTTGAGCGAGACTTTCTGAGCCAATTTATCAAGAGTAAATGCTCCTTGCAAATCATAAGCACGGTAGCTTCCTTTTGCATTAATATCTCCACTACGCATATTGTAAATCAATTTTCCTGAGAGTGTAATGTCCTCTTTTTTAATATAGAGCAGAGATATATCGGCATGAAGTTTCTCATCTGTGCGTTTAATATCCACCACACTTTCATACTCATCACTCACAATATGCAATACGCTATTGACATATGTAAGATAGTAGTGATTATTTTTAAAATTGACCGATTTTAATTGAATAAACTCAAAAAAGCGAAAACCATATTTCATACGGTCAAAAATCTTATCAATGGAACTTACTTTAAGGGGTTTTTTGGAGTGTTCGATCACTACATTATTGGCTTTGAGAATAAGTTTTTTATCTAGTTTTAGATATAATCCTTTGATATTGACATTATAGAGCTTAAGTCGCTCAATTGCGATACCTTCATAGAGCCAAACCACAAGAGACAAAGAGAGTGCAATGATCAAAAGTATAATATTACGTATGATAGCATGGATAGTGGATATACTACTCATAATCACTTTTTCAATCCTTTTCTATCTAAGCATACCCATTAATACCCAAAAAACGATTGAGATACCAAAAGGCTCTATTGCCAAAATTATAACACATCTAACTAAAACAGGGCATAATCTCTCAATTATTGATAGCTACCTTATGCGTTTGATTGGCTCTCCCAAGAGTGGATGGATCACCATGCCCTCCACTAAAATGAACCGACTTGATTTTTTAATCGCCCTTACCAATGCACGGTTTGCAATTCAAAAAATCACCCTAATTCCTGGAGAAACCACCTATATTTTTCTCCAAGAGATTGCCAAACAGCTCAAACTTGATGAGAAAAAGCTCTCTAGCCAATACGATAAACAAGCCACTTATAAAGAAGCAGGGATTTATCCCGATACCTATCACTTACCTCATGGTATCAAAGAGAAAAAGCTTATTGAATTTTTAGTAAGACAGAGCAATAAAAAATATGCCAAAATCTACCATCAAGAAACCAACCAAACGTTAGATAAACATACTTTTAATACCATTTTGACCATCGCTTCCATTATCCAAAAGGAAGCCGCCAACAACAGTGAAATGCCCATTGTTGCTTCAGTAATCTACAACCGACTTGCTAAAAATATGCCTTTGCAGATGGATGGCACACTAAATTATGGTAAATACTCCCACATCAAAATCACTGCCAAACGTATTCGAGAAGATACAAGCCCCTTTAATACCTACAAAAACAAAGGCTTCCCACCCTACCCTATCTCAAGTGCTTCAGTTACAGCTATTCGTGCAACCTTGCACCCTGCCACCACAGAGTATCTCTATTTTGTCAAAAACAAACAAGGGGTACATGACTTTTCCAAAACTTACCGAACACATATTCGCAATATCAATAAAAATAGATAGCGTTTTATACTAACGCTAAGGAGCAAACTTCTACAGTTTACTCCTATCTGGCTTACGACTCCCCTAATCCAAAAACATTGGACAGTGTATTGATATAGTTAAAATAACCTGTAATCGCAACAGCTTCAAGAACCTCATGATCACTAAAACCTTTGGCTTTAATGGCATCGATATCATCTTTGGTGGTTTTGTAGTTCTCTTTTTGAGCAGCTTTAATACAAAAATACAATAACTCCTTGACCTTATCTTCGGTATCCATCGCATCAATACCCTCTAAGATATTTGCAATCTTTGCATCACTTAGTCCAAGCATTTTGGCAATTGACTTATGCACATCAACACACATTTTACAGCCATTTTCTTTGGAAATAAGCAAAGCGATTGCCTCTTTTATTTCATAACTTAGATAGGTCTCTTGCAAGAGATAAGTTTGCACCATATTATCCGTTGCAAAATAGATTTTTTCATCAAGTGCCATCAGTTTAAAAATCTCTCCCAACTGCCCTGTCTTTTCCAAAATTGGTTTTGCTTTTTCTTGTATAGTAGGAGTCATCTCCTCAAACTCAGGTAGATCAATATATGCCACAGCGTATCCTTTGATTAAATAAACAAAAGTATACAACAAAACAGTTCTAATCACGTATAAAAATATTCATAAGATCAAATGATAGGTCTGCTTTTGCCTAAGATAGTGCTATAGTATTTTAAGACTTGATATAATCATATAATTTTTGCTAATAATACTAGGCATAAGGCTATATAAGAGTATTTTTTTGCTACAATGTGATACTTAATAAAAACAGCTTTTTAGAGGCTTATAAACGAAGGATTTGGTTAATGCAAAAAGAGATCATTAAGATTGATGTAAATAATTTGAACGAGGTATATGAGTTTGGCGAAATTGCCAAACAAGCTAGTGGAGCGGTAATGTATCGATGCGGTAATGCCGTACTCATTGGTGCCATTGCAATAGAAGAGAAATTACTTGATGAGGACTTTTTGCCATTAACAGTGCAGTATATAGAAAAATCTTACGCTGCTGCTAAAATCCCTGGAGGATTTATCAAGCGTGAGACCAAACCTTCTGACTTTGAGACACTTACCTCTCGAATCGTGGACCGTTCTATCCGTCCACTTTTTCCAAAAGGATTCAATTACGAGATCGTTTTAACCATTATGGTAGTGAGTGCCGATCCTGAGGTCGATATGCAAGTAGCTGCTCTTCATACTGCTAATGCCACACTCTTTAGCTCAGATATTCCCGTGGAGAGTTCTATTGGAGCGGTGAGAATTGGAAAAGTAGACGATGAAATCATCCTCAATCCAACAAATTCTCAATTAGAAGAGAGTACTCTTGATCTACTCGTCGTAGGAAAAGACAAAGATATTATGATGATTGAGATGCGTACGATGGGGAGCAAAAAGCTTGATATTCAAGAAGTTGGTATGGTTGATCCTGTCTCAGGAGCAATGCCATTAGCTATTGAGCATCAAGAGGTCAATGAACTCCCACCTGAGGAGCTTGTCGACATCATCACTTACGCATCACGTGCAATTGAAGTGGCTACAGATAAATTCAAAGACAATTTTAGAAGTGTTGTGAAAGAAAAACTTGTCTTGCCATTGGCTGATGAGAGTTTTGATCATGAGTTATATGACAAAGTCGTTGAGCACTTTTCTGAAGATATCAAAGCAGCCGTTCGCCATATGGCAAAGAGTGAACGAAGTATGGAGCTTAAAAAAGTAATCCTTGCAGTGATGGAAAAGTATGAGGTTGAAGATAAAAAAGTAGCTCGCAATGTGGTTGAAAAATACAAAGCTAAGATTGTACGAAGCCTCATTTTAGATGATAATATTCGAGCCGATGGAAGAAAATTGGATGAAGTACGTGAAATATCAATTAGTACTAATATTCTACCCAATGTACATGGATCGTGTCTCTTTACGCGGGGTCAAACGCAAGTTCTTGCCTCAGTAACTCTTGGAGATAATAAAGGTGCACAATCATATGAGCTAATCACCAATCCCCAAACACAGTATGAAAAACTGATGGTACACTACAACTTTCCTGGGTTTAGTGTCGGTGAAGCCAAATACCAAGGAGCTCCTGGACGAAGAGAACTGGGGCATGGAAACCTTGCCAAGAGAGCATTGGAGTCTGCTTTTGATATGGATTATGATGGCAGTGTACGGGTTGTATCTGAGGTATTAGAGAGTAATGGATCTTCCTCTATGGCAACGGTTTGTGGTGGATCACTAGCAATGCGTGCAGCCCAAGTAGAGTCTGTGACACTGGTTGCGGGAGTAGCCATGGGTGTGGTTGTTGAGGGTGATCGATATGCAGTACTTACCGATATTATGGGATTAGAAGATCATGATGGAGATATGGATTTTAAAATCTGTGGAACACGTTATGGTATCAATGCACTGCAACTTGATATTAAAGTCGGTGGAATCAAATTAGAGATTCTCAAAGATGTCCTCACACAAGCACGCATCGCCAAAGGGCATATCTTAGAAAAAATGGAAGATGCCAGTGCCAATATTATCAAAAGCAATGCCCTACCTGCAACAGAGTTTTTCCATATTGATCCAAGTAGAATTGCAGAAGTGATTGGAAAAGCAGGAGCAACGATTCGTGAAATTATTGAGAAGTTTGATGTGGCTATTGATATCAAACGTGATGTGGGTGGTGTCAAGGTCAGTGGAGCAAACCAAGAGAAAGTAGTCGGAGCAAAAGAGCATATCCAAGGCATCCTCTCAAGCGAGCCAAAAAAACAAGCTACGTATGAGATCAACAAAGAGTACCGTGGAAAAGTCAAAAAAATAGTGGACTTTGGTATGTTTATCGAAATGCCTGATGGATTTGATGCCCTACTTCATATCTCAAAAGTCGCCAAAACACGTGTCAATAACCTTAACGATATGTATGGTGTAGGTGATGATATTACCGTAATTGTCTTAGAGCAAAAAGGCAAAAAAGTAGAACTCGCTACCCCTGAATATTTAGATCAGTAGTAATCTATATTAACCTTTGTGTTGTGCTGATTTGCTCAACACAAAGCTCTTTAAAATCATCAAAATCTTTTTAAAGGATAATTTTTGCAATTTTCAAAAAAAGACTTTCTTCTTACTTATATGCTAAGTACCACACTTATCATACCACTAGTACTTGGTCTTTTGATGCAAAACTTTCCCTCTTGGCAGTTTGTCAGTATTCCTTTGCACTCTACTATGGAGAGCAGTGGAGCGGTTATTGCTTTTATATTGAGTAGTATTATTTTTATGATGTATCGTAAAGATTTGGAATTTAATCACTTTAACCGTGCATCGTTTGCTCTTATTACTATGGGGGTTTTTGATCTCTTTCATGCTATGGTTTACCCTGGGGAACTTTTTGTTTGGTTGCACTCATTGGCGATCTTTTTTGGGGGTATTTTATTTAGTTTTGTGTGGATAGAGGATACCAAAGTATCCAAACGCCTCTATTATTATCTGCCTGCAATTGTTTTTCTTTTATCCATAGCCGTATCCATTTTTTCGATTCTCTACCCCTCTATTGTTCCTCAAATGCTTGATAGCAAAAAGGAGTTTACCCATATTGCCAACTTACTCAATATTATTGGTGGGGTTATGTATGTGGTGGCTTCCTTTTATTTTATCAAAAAATATTTGGACAAAGGCGAAATAGATGACCTACTCTTTGCAGGGCATACGATGCTTTTTGGAAGTGCGGGGGTGCTTTTTTTCTTTTCGGCATTGTGGGATATGTCGTGGTGGTTTTGGCATGGATTGAGACTCTCTGCATATATTATATCACTCTATTTTATGCTCAAGATCTTTTATAACAGTATGATTCAATTGGAAAAATCCAATATTGAAATATCTCTAAAAAATGAAAAACTTACCAACAGTCTCAAGATGCTTGAAGAGTATAAAAATGCAATTTATGAAGGGAGTATTATCTCCATTGGTGATCTCAAAGGAAACATTACTTACGTCAATCATCACCTTTTGGATATTACAGGATACAGCAAAGAGGAGCTTTTGGGACGACCTCACAGTATATTGCGAAGCCCTGATACTCCTAAAACGACCTTTAAAAAGATGTGGAGTAGGATTCAAAATAAAAAAACCTTCAAAGGGCTGATCAAAAATAAGAAAAAAGATGGAAGCAGTTTTTATGCCAAGATTACCATTGTGCCTATTTTGGATGAGAGAGGAGAGATTTATGAATATCTAG
>Ga0193954_1001148_pt1 | contig 13912 bp, 12 predicted proteins | sample BB_5_MG_FD_140340 | JGI IMG/M metagenome (GOLD analysis project Ga0193954, IMG submission 140340) | Microbial mat bacterial communities from the Broadkill River, Lewes, Delaware, United States - BB_5_MG | ecosystem: Environmental > Aquatic > Freshwater > River > Microbial mats | place: USA...
ATTGGGTTGATAGTTATGACCTCTTTGGCATCTATTGGGTATCAATATAATGATGAGTTTATTTTGGTTATAAGCCTTTTGAGTATCGCCTCTTTGGTTGCATTTTTATTTTTTAATTGGAGTCCTGCATCTATATTTATGGGAGATAGTGGAAGTTTGACTATGGGGTTTATTATTTCACTTTTAAGTATTAAATCCTTAGAGTATATCCATCCTATTACGATTTTTTATCTTACAGCATTGCCTATTTTGGATACAGTAATTGTTTTTGTGCGTCGAATTAGAAGTGGACACTCTCCTTTTGAAGCAGATAAGAGCCATATTCACCATATACTTTTAGACTTTTTCAAAAACAATGTAAGTCGTACAGTAAGCTACCTATTTTTAGTGCAACTCCTTTTTACTTTTGCAGGATTAAGCAGTTTTATGGCTACGAGTGATGGTGCATTTGGACTTTTTGTATTTAGTATAATCCTTTGGCTTAGTTATATGACCTTTACAGGTATGTACACAAGGCAACAACAGCTCTTAGAGAGGAGAAAAAAATGAGACAAATAGTTGTAGTTTTTGTTATTTTTGTTATAATAATTGGGTGTGAATCAAAAGAGGAACTAGCCAAGACTCAAGAAGCAGAACTCTATAAGCAGAGTCAACAAAAGCAACTCCAAGAGATAGAGCTAGAAAAAGAGAAAAAAATAGCCAGTGAGGCACTAGCAAAGCAAGAGGTTATAGAAGAGGAAAATCAGTCTACATTGAGTAAATTGGGTATTACTATGGATGATGGTAAGGTAGTTATTGATACCAATAAAGCAAAAGATTTTTTTGGTAAACTCTCTGATACCTTTACTACTACTTCACAGAAGATAGATAAAGAGCTCAAGGAGGGAAACCTTACAACGACAAAAGATATGGGTATAGAGATGAATAAAGAGAGTCTAACTCTCGATCTCAATAAAACCAAAGATTTTTTTCAGAGATGGGGTAAAAAAATAGAAGAACTCTCCCAAGAGATAGAGCTATTTGAAAAATCTATAGATGATAAGAATTTATCAAAAAAATAATTTAACATAAAGGATAGTATATGATGCAACAGATAGATATGAATTCACCAGAGTTTCAAGCTGAAATGGAAAAAACAGCACAATTTGTAGAAAAAGTTAATAAGCAGTTTAATTTTGTCCAGAACCCTAATGAAGAGGTCAACGAGGGTGTGACTATGGGACTTGCTAGAAACCGTATGATTTATGGAAAAAGATTTTGTCCATGTTTTATGGTTATAGGTGAGACAAAAGAGGAGAGAAAAACAGCAGATAACCGTATTTGTCCATGTAAACCTGCTCTTGAAAAAGAGATTCCAGAAGATGGATTATGTCATTGTGGAATCTTCTGTACACCAGAGTATGCAGATGCTCAAAAAGTCAAAGATGAGATAGAAGAGGTTGTGCATCAACACTCCAAAGGATTATCTCATGAACAAGCCGAGGTACTCCTAAAGCAAGAGCAACTCGATGGTGATGAACTCGAAGCACTTATTGAAGCTAGAGATTTGGATATGATTTCATTTGAACTTGTAGATGTTCGTGAGCTTATGGAGTGGCAGATGGGTCATATTATAGGGACAGATACACTTATTCCAACTTCACAGTTTTATGCCAAAGTAGAAGAGATTAATGACAAAAAAGAGACTCCAGTTATTGTCTATTGTCATACAGGAAGTAGAAGTTACCAAGTCCAACATGCTATGAAAGCATTAGGTTTTGAGCAAGTTTCAAATCTTAAGTATGGTATTGTCAGTTTCAATGGTAAGACTCAAAGAGGCTAAGGACTCTTTATTGATGGCATTTGCACTATAGTGTGTAGATGCCCTTCTATTTTCTACATCCACTTTTTTTACCTCTCTTTTTTTTGTTACTAACCATTTACTTTTTATTACCTCTTGTTAGACTCAATGATATATAATAAAATATTGATAATTTTAAGGATAAAAAGATGAAAACAAGAGCAATAGTAGTTTCATTTGTGATAGGTATCTTTCTCTTAGCAGGTTGTGGAAGTTCAACAACTACTACGAGTGATACTACCACTACAGATACTCAATCTGATACTGATTTTGAAACAACAGATTGGACTGAGGCGACACACAGCAAAGATGTTGACCCCAATTTTACAGAGGTTTTTAGTAATACAGAGGTAAAAAGATTAGATTTTGTGGTCACAAGTGAGCGTTGGCAGAGTATGCTCGATGATATGACAGCAACTTATGGTACTTTTGGAAGTGCTTCGAGAACTTCTACTTTAGTAGAGTCTGATGAAGACCCTATTTTTGTTCCTGCTGATGTCTACTATAATGGCACACAGTGGTACCGTGTGGGTATTCGCTTTAAGGGGAACTCTAGTTTACAGAGTGCATGGCAAAGTGGTGTCTTAAAACTCTCTTTCAAATTAGATTTTGATGAGTTTGAAGATGACTATCCACAGATTGAAAATCAGCGTTTTTATGGATTCAAAAAATTCTCTCTTAAAAATAATTATAATGATGCTTCTCAAATGCGAGAGAAAGTCTCTGCTGATGTCTTTAAAAATGCAGGTATGGCTGTATCAAATACAGCATTTTATACTCTTTATATAGATTATGGGAATGGTCCTGAATATTTTGGTCTCTATACTTTGGTAGAAGAGGTTGATGGAACAGTGATTGATACACAATTTGCTAGTGATGAGGGGAACCTCTATAAACCAGAAGATGGCAGTGCTAATTTTGTAGCAGGTAGCTTTAGTCAAGATGATTTTGAGAAGAAAACAAATGAAGAGGGTGCGGACTGGTCTGATATAGAGGCACTATTTTCTGCTCTCCATAGCCAAACAAGAACTACTGATGCCCAGACATGGCGAAGCGACCTTGAGTCTGTTTTTGATGTGCCTGTGTTCTTAAAATATCTTGCAGTCAATGGTATTATACAAAATTGGGATACTTATGGAAGAATGCCTCATAACTACTACCTCTATAATAATCCAGAGAGTTCACAACTCACATGGATACCATGGGATAATAATGAAGCACTCCAAGATGGCAAAGGAGAGGGGGCTTTAAGTTTGGACTTTTCAAATCTTAGTGCAACGCAATGGCCATTGATTGCTAATATATATGCCGATGAGAGTTATAAAGAGCAGTATGATAGTTATCTCCAAGAGGTAATAGAGGGAGCATTTGAGACTACACAGATGCAAATACTCTATGATATTTATGCAGATTTAATAGAGCCTTATGCTACAACAGAGCGAGAGGGATATACATTTTTACGAAATAGTAGTGAATTTTCACAAGCTGTAGCCCAACTCAAAGAACATGCAAATAGCCGTGCAATAGCTGTTGAGAACTATCTCAATCAATAGAGGTCATTACCAAGGAAGTAAGTAGTTATTGCCTCTACTTACTTCTCTGTACCATTTAATATAGGTACAAAACGACACAGTTCAATCTCTTCACTCACTATACGACCATGTCTTTTATAGAATCGTTTGATAATCTCTTGAGAACCTACCTCTATGGGTGCAATAAGGATACCCCCTTCGGCTAATTGATCAAAAAGTACTTGTGGAATCTCTTTGGCTGTAGCAGAGAAGAGTATCCTATCATAGGGTGCATAATCTCTCCAGCCTCTTTGTCCATCATCAAACCGTGTAAATATATTATTTATCTCTAAAGTACCAAAACGGTATCGAGCCTCTTTTATAAGTGCATCAATCCGTTCGATAGTAAAAACACGACGGCATATTTTGGAGAGTATAGCAGCTTGATAGCCACTCCCACAGCCTACTTCAAGAACGCTATCTGCATTTTTGAGGTCAAGGTATTGGGTCATCTTGGCTACTGTCAATGGAGAGCTAATCCATTGACTCGCAGCGATGGGCAAAGCATCAAGTTTATAGGCAAAGTGACCAAAACCACCTGGCACGAAAGCCTCTCGGTCAGTAGTTAAAAAAGCATTTTGAATATAAGGTTCTAATGGAAACTCTTTCTCTATCTCTTGAACCATTCTTTTTAACTTTATAGATGATGCCATAGTAATACTTCTTTCTGTAATTTTAGTCAATATTTTTATTCATAGTAAAAAATATTATACCGAAAAAATTATTAAGAAAAAAACGCTACTATGATAAAATCAAATAATTTTAATAAAAACTACTCTTTACTCCACTAAATATAATTTTTTTGTGATATTTCGTAGATTAATCCAACACTATATAGCGTCGCATCTTTTTGATTTCATTGAGTTTAAGCTCCCCTTGAAGAGCATATTGCGTATCATCAGAAATAACCTCTCCTTGAGGAGAGATAAGAGCAGAAGAACTAGCCATATCTCTATCTTTGCTATTAGAGACAATGACAAAGGTTTGATTCATAACAGCTAAGCCCCGTGAGAGTATCTCTAGGTGCTGTTTTCGTGGGAGTCCCCATCTAGCAGGTACCAAGACTACATCCACACCCTCTATCTGCTTCCATAGCTCTTTAAACCGCAATTCAAAGCAGATTAAGAGTGCATAAGAGACTCCATCTATCTCAAAGGGTTTAATCTTTTTGGTTTTTCCTGCTTGGAAATACTTATGCTCATCTCCTAATCGAAAGAGTTTGGCTTTATTTTGCTTATGGACAATTTTGTGCTTATGAATTACTATGGCTTGATTTACAAATCCCTCATTCTCTTTTTTGATAATAGTTAAGACTACTATTTGTCTCTCTACTCTTTTTTTTAATATCTTTATTGCATTTGCAGAGAACTTTTCTGCTGTAGAGATATGCTCATAATCATATCCTGTTAAAAAAAGTTCAGGTACAACAATCAAATCATCATCAGAGTGTTGGTCTAAGAGTGCAAGAACTCTGTCAAGATTTTTTTGGTATCGAGCTTTTGTTGGCAACTGCAAAGTCACCGCTTTAAGAGTTTTTTTAGAAGTCATCCATATCCAAGCTTCCCTTTGAGTAGTTGGTTACATTCCCCTCAAAGAAATTAGTTTTTTGGTCATTAAATTTAGAGAAGTTATCTACCCATTTGATAGGGTGTTGTACATTATAGATACGATTAAGCCCTACAGCTGTGAGTCTCTCATCGGCTAGGTACTGTATATACTGCTCTATAATATCATCAGTTAATCCTAATATCTGTCCTTGGGTAATATATTTTCCCCACTCACTCTCTAATCGCACTGCGTCACGAAACATCTGATAAATATCTTCAAGAAATGCAGGAGTAAATATCTCTGGTCTTTCTCGTTTTGTTACATTAATCATATTTTGGAATAAAAGTAAGTGTGTTACCTCATCTCTTTGGATAAAACGAATCATTTGAGCAGACCCTAACATTTTGCCTGACCTAGCTAAGGTGTAGAGGTAGGTAAAACCACTATAAAAATAGATTCCTTCTAATATTTGGTTGGCAAACATCGCTTTTACAATATTCTCATCAGAGGGATTTTCGGAGAGTTCTTCATAGATATTAGCAATAGCATCATTTTTGGATTTTAGTTTCATATCTCTTCGCCATAAATCATAAATTTCATCAGAATTTGTAGAGATACTATCTACCATAACAGCATAGCTTTGTGAGTGAAGAGCCTCTTCAAATGCCTGTCTTACAAGAATAAGATTAATTTCAGGAGAGGTGATAAATGGGTTGAGATTGTCAATAATATTATTTGTCTGCAAAGAGTCCATAAATATGAGTTGTGCTAATACCTTATCATACGCCGACTTTTCTGCATCTATAAGGTGTTTATAGTCACTTACATCTTTGGTCATATCTACCTCTTTTGGAAACCATGTATTATTGAGCATAACTTCCCAAAGATTATATGCCCATTGATACTTAATATCATTTAATTCAAAGATTCCTGTAGGGTTACCTCCAAAGATTCTACGATCTTTAGTCTTCTCTTGAGAATTTGGGTTATATATTTTTTTTCTATTCATCATCGTTATTCTTTATTATTTATTTTATAACTAGATATTGTTCTAAGCACTAGTTATAAGAGTTATTACAGTTGTGGCATTATAGCATACGGAGTCTCTATTGGTGAGATGATTGCTCCAATATTTTTAATTTTGGCTATTATTTTTTTGGGATCAGGAAGATATGCTATAGGCGTGGATTAGTGGTTAGATACCACAACTTCCACCGCCTATATTAAAGACATTTGTATAGCCACACTCCATACACTCAAAAGTCACCATCTTTGGACCACCACACCCTGTAGTCCGTTGATCTGTAACCTCTATACCCTTTTGATGGCAAGAGGGGCAGAAGCCTCTTCTAATAGCATCTAATTGCTCTTTTTTCTCTTTGAGGTAGTAGGTATAGACAACAATCGACCCCACAAACAAAATAAGCATAAAAAATATAAGATAAAAAGTATTGATAAAAAATCCTTTCCTATTTGTTGGCGTTAAAAAATATCTTTATCTCATCACTACTAAAAGATTTTTTTATTCCTGTTTGGCTTAGTGTATACCCTGAGAGTAATTTTCCTTTTTTCCAAAAAGTCTCTATTTTGAGTAAACCCGTTGGATAAAAGAGTCTCATAGCACCATCTTTAAGACCTTTTTTATAATCTATTTCTGCTTTGAGTAGCCCATTTTTATCATAATATCTACTGCGTCCATCTAACAGCCCATGTCTATAGGGTGTCTCATATTTGAGCATTGCACTCTCTGTATAGGCCTGCACAATCCCATGTACTTTATCATTAACATAAGGTTTTGCAAACCTAAGTGTTGCTCCATCAGGATAATAGATATGCTCTATACCATCTCTTTTTCCATTTTTATAACTTGTAGCAGATTTGATAGTCCCATCAGGATAGTAACTTTTTTGAGTTTTGGCAAGAAGCAGAGTAGATGTGAGAATAACTGCAAGGATAAGTTTGACCATAGTAAATACCTTTTTGGACAAATATTAGCATAAGTTATTCTAAGAGATGCTTTGAAAAGAGAGTTTTTTGACTCTAAGAGAACAAACTCTACATATCTACGCGTCTACCCCATTTGAAACGAGATTTATAAAATGGCTTATTAAGGCTTGTTACAACAACTTTTTTCTTTGCACTACTTGCATGTATAAATTTGTTGTTTCCAATATAAATACCCACATGGTTTACATACCCTTTTCGTCTTTTGGATGTATCAAAAAATATTAAATCACCAGCAACAAGATTATTACGAGAGACATATTTGCCCACTTTTGATTGACTAATAGAGGTTCGTGGTAAGCATACACCATTTTTTTTGCAAACATAACTTGTAAATCCTGAACAATCAAATCTATAAGGTCCCGTAGCACCCCATACATAGCGTTTTCCTAAATGTTTTTTTGCTGTTTTTGGAAGAGCTTTTCGTCCTGAATTACCACTTAATGAACTCATAAAGCTATCAAAGGTTTTCCCTTTTTTTGTCTCAAGCACAACTTTTTCTGCTTGATGTTTTCTTACTCTTACTGTGTTCTCATGCTTAGCTAATTTGATTTTATTTACTTTTTTTCCTTTAGGAAGGGCTATATATTCTCCTATTTTTAACTCTTTATTTGATTTTATTTTATTAAGAGTTTTGAGTTGTTTGACTGTAGAGTTACTATGTTTGGCAATCATATAGAGAGTATCACCAGTTTTAATTTTATATTGAGGGAGTTTGGTTTTTTTGAGAGTCTTTTTGTTGTCTATTTTCTTTTTGGTGTTAGAAGCCAATCGAACAGTATCTACATCACTCTCTAGTGAGAATGTATCCATAGGTACCTTAATCACATCTCCTCTAATAAGCTTACTCTTACGGTTCATCTTATTTGCCAAAAGAACACGACTTGTTGTGGTATTATGTTTTCTTGCTATTTTATAGAGTGTATCTCCACTTCTTATTTTGTAATCTTTGAGGTGAAAATAGGTGTCAATAGGTACTTTAATAACTTTTCCTATAACCAAATCAGAGTTACTTCTAAACTTATTTGCATCTTTGACTTCATTGGTAGTAGTATGGTGTGCTTTTGCAATTTTATAGAGATTATCACCAGCTTTTACTTTATAGTCTACTATTTGATTGCTCTGTGTTACGATAGTAGAGGGGGTAGATGAGGGAGTACTTTTTGGGGTCTCTTTTTTTTGAGCTAACTCTTTTTTTACTTTTTTTACTTCAGGTTTTACTTTAGGGGCTTTAGATTGTAATTTTTTCTCTTCTTTTTTCTCTTCTTTTTTAGGTTCTCCTAAATTTTTGGCTTTTGTCTTGGCCTGTTCAATTTTTTCTTTTGTTTTTACTAAGAGTTCAGCTTTAAGTGTTGCCTGTTTTGCTAGTTCTTCCATCTCTTTTTTAATTTTGGCAAGTTTTGCATTCTCTGCATCCAAGAGCTTTTGCAGTCTCTCTTTTTCTATCCGTTCTGCTTTAAGTTTTGCTTGACGAACTCTCTCTTTGGCCTCTGCTTCTGCTTTTTTCTTTGCTGCGAGTGCTTTGGCTTCGGCCTCGGCTTTGAGTTTAGCTAATCGTGCTTTTTCTGCAAGAGCTTTTGCCTTAATAAGAGCTGCTTTTTTAGCAGCAGCTATTCGTGCTTCTTCTGCTTTTTTGGCTGCTAAAGCTCTCTCTTCTCTCTTTTTCTTAATTGCTGCAGCTTGTTTGAGGATAGCTTCTTCTTCTGCTTCTTGTTTTTTTAGGGCTAATTGGAGAGCTTTTTCTTTCTCTTTTGCCTCTTTGGCTTTGGCAAGTTCCAAACTTTTTTCTCTCTCTTCATTGACCACTGAAGCTATTGTAAGAGGAGCTTTTGCGTGAACTTCTTTGGTAGGAGTACTCTTTGGAGTCTCTTTAGGGGGAGGTGTTGCATTGCTATAGGTGTTTGTTGCTACTTTAAGTATGCGACCTAATTTAAGATTGGTATCTTTTGTAATAGAGTTTATTCGACAAATTTCAGCAGTTGTTGTTTTATATTTTTTTGCAATAGTGTAGAGAGTATCTCCCTTGATTATGGAGTGTTTGACAAGCAAATCTTTGGGATAAAAGGTATGTGTAGGGACGGTAAGAACGCGTCCTAGATTTAGAGTCTCTCCCACTTTCATATTATTTAAAGATCTAATTTCTGCTCGTGTTGTATAGTGTTCTCTCGCAATAGCCAAGAGAGTATCTCCTGATTTAATGGTATATTTTACTTTTTGACCTTGGATGCCAGTGAGATGTTCATTTTGTTGATCTGACTCATATTTGGAATCAATTTTTGATGGTTTTGCAATACTATATGAGGATATAAGTGTTAAATTAAATAATAGTGTATAAAATCTTTTCATTTGAAGCTCCTTTTTAAATTTGTGAGAAAAAGTCCAATAGAGTATTAGGACTTTGGTAAATTTTTACTAGTGATACTAATTTGATTTTAACAAAACAGCATTAACAGAATATAAACAATAGATTTAGTAAGTGTGTCAAATTGTCATATATTTTTGAAATAGTATCATTGTATTCTTAAGATAATTTTTTACTTTTGATAATTATGTCTCCTACTCGTAAAGCATTTGCGTAGATTGTCCAAGTATAAGGGGTACTTCCACCTGTAGGCATAAAACTAGCATCGGCAACAAAGAGGTTAGCAATATCAAAAGATTGACAATTTTTATTTAATACGGCTCTTTTTGGGTCATCTCCAAAGCGACACCCCCCTGCGATAAGATTTTGTGGTGGTGTTGAAGAGAGTGAGCTATAGATATCCTCTGCCCCCATCTCTTGAAGGACTTTTTCACACTCTTTAGCAATCCTCTTGGCTACACTCATATCATGAGGATGCCCATGTATACGCAGTTTGCCCACACTCATGCCATATTTATCTTTTCGTTTGGTATCCAAAGAGAGAAAACAGTCATCTGTAGGCAACCAGTCATTAAATATCTCAAATCGAATCTTTTTACTCTGCGTAAATGAGCTGTGCATAGCTTGGGCGAGTTCTTTCCCCCAAAGAAGTCTGCTATTACTGTATCTTGTAGAGATTGCACGAGAGATATTGTTTTGGTGTTCAAACATAAACTCTACTAATCCCCCCTTTTTTTTGCCTCCTAACCAATTTTTTTGGATATACCAATCCAAAAGTGAACGATTCACAAACAATCCTCGTTGCATTAGAGCTTCAAAATCTTTCTTTTTCATACTCTTGCGATAAAAAGTCCCTCCACCTGCTCCACCTGCGGAGAATATAAGATTTTTGCCCACCTCTCCACTACTATTACTTAGCCCTTGTGGATGGAATTTATTGGCTGAATTGAGAAGAAGTCGAGAGCTTTCATGGGCTTGTAAGGCGAGGACAAATATTTTTGCTGAGAGTTTTTGAGAGGCAAGAGTAAGAGTATTGACAACCTCTACCTCTGTAACCTCTTTTTGAGTACTATGGAGTTTTGTTACATGGCTATTTGTAAGCAGTGTAAGGTTGCCAGTAGCCAGAGCAGGGGCAATAAATGCTTCTCGTGAACTCCCTTTGGCTCCAGAGCTACAGCCATAACTTCCACAAAAGTTGGAGTAGTAACATGCCAACCTCTCTCCTCTATCTTGAGAGAGTACAGCTCTAGGGGTAATAAGTGGCGTAACTCCTAGAGCTTTACAGCTTCTATCAAAGAGTTTGGTAATAGCACTCTCTTGGGTGGGTGCTTGTGGAAAATCTTTGGTACTTCGTGGTGCCTTATATGGATGTGGTTGGGCTTTGCCAGAGATTCCCACCAACTCCTCTGCTAGAGTATAGTAGGGTTCAAGCTCCTCATAACTTATAGCCCAATCTTCTATATTTGCCCCCTCAATCTCTCCATAAACAGTTTTGAGCCTAAAATCATCAGGGTGCATACGATGAAGCATACCACTCATTAGGTTCGATGAGCCACCCACAATATTCCCATTCCAAAAACTCCACCCAGACTCAAAGGTAGGAGTCTCTACCCATGCACCATCTATCTTCTCTTCAATAGTATGGTACTCATCAAACAAATTAGGAGTCACAATATCACGCCGACAGTAGGCTAACTCATCTTTACTAAACTCTTCTCGTCTAATAAGCCGACCCTTCTCCAATAGAGCCACCCTATACCCTGCCTTGCAGAGCTGATATGCCACAGCTCCACCACTTGCACCAGAACCTACTATAATAGCGTCATATTTATCTCTCATAATGCTACATACCTTGAAGTAGGGCGAGGAGACCCACCTGTAGTCTCTAATGCTTTCCATCCCAACTCTTGAAAATTCCCACCATAGATAGGGTCACTAAGTAGAGCCTCTATAGAGAGTATCATAACTCTACTAAGCCAATTGCTCCCCATCTTGGTCTCTTCAAAATTACGCAGAGCTTTTTCCATCTGCTCTTCATTATAGTTCAAAAGTTCTCCTTTATGGGTATCTCTAAGCTCTTTTGCTCCTCTAAGGACAAAATTTCGTATATCCCTATCATAGCTAGAGTGGTAGAGTGTCTCTTGCAAAAAATCTGTAGCCCCAAAGAGGGATGCAGAGGGCAAAAGAGTCCCCTTAGGAAAGAGATGATTTTGCACCTTTTGGAGTATATTATAAAGCTCTTGTGGTAGTTCTCTTTGTCTACTCTCCTCTTTGGCAGAAACTAAAGAGAGACCCCCCACAGCAGAAGCAGAGAGAAAAGTTCTTCTAGTTGTCATGGTTTTTCCTTTTTGGGTTAGATACTACAACGCCTCTCTATCTAGTTCTCCATCTCTCCATTTGCTTAGGTAGACATCTAAGTTGGCTTTGACATCACCTTGTAGGACATAGAGACCAATAAGGTTTGGAAGAGCCATGGCTAGAAATAGTAGGTCAGAAAAATTGAGCATTACAGAGGCACTTGTGACAGAGGCTATGACGGTAAAAGAGATAAATATAAGTTTGTAGAGGAGTGTATACTTTTCGCCAAAGAGGTAAGTCCACGATCGTTCACCATAGTATGACCAAGAGATCATAGTGCTAAATGCAAATAAAACTATAGAGAAAGATAATACAACAGGAAACCAAGAGATAACTGTGCCATACGCTGCTGCGGTGAGTGCTGCTCCTTCTTTTTCTGCTACAAGATGTGCAAACTCTCCTGAAGGGTCATAGACACCAGTAGTAATAATAACGAGAGCGGTAATTGTACAGATGATAATGGTGTCAATAAATGGCTCATAGAGTGCTACCATCCCTTGGCGTACAGGGTATTTGACGGCTGCTGTGGAGTGTACAATGGCTGCTGACCCCACACCCGCTTCACTAGAGAAGGAGGCTCTTTGAAACCCTACTACTAATACACCAATAAAACCACCTGCTACAGAGGAGGTGGCAAATGCTTCATTGAAAATAAGAGTAATAGCAGAAGGAACTTCTGAGGCGTTTATTGCAAGTATCCATAAGGATGCCATAAGATAGATAACTACCATTAAAGGGACAATTTTTTCTGCTGTACTTGCAATTCTTTTGATACCTCCAATAATCACAAATCCAACAATCGTAGCCAAAATAATTCCAAAGAGAATTGGATAAGTCTCAAAAAATGGTATTCTCTCACTAATTACACTCACTGCTTGACTTGTCTGAAAGGCATTTCCTGCACCTAATGAACCACCAATAGCAAACAGAGAAAACAAAATAGCCAAAAATTTTCCGCTCTTTGCATATCCTCTAGCAGAAAAACCTTTGGAGAGATACTGCATAGCCCCACCCATAATGCGTCCATCTGGTCGTTTTTCTCTATATATTTGTGCAAGTGTGACCTCTGTAAATTTGAGCGTCATTCCAAAAAACCCAGCTAGTATCATCCAAAATGTAGCTCCCGGACCACCTATGGAGATGGCAATAGCCACACCTGCAATATTTCCAAGCCCTACAGTAGCAGAGAGAGCCGTGGTCAGAGACTGAAAAGGGGTAATCTCTCCCACATCATCAGCTGTTTTGTATTTGCCTGTAATTATTTTGTAAGAGTGAGCAAACATCCGTACATTGATAAATCCAAATCGAAAAGTAAGAAAAACCCCACCAGTTATAAGCCAAGCCACAATAAAAGGCATTTTTGTCTCACCCATCATTCCAAAGAACATATCAAAAAAGAACACCGAAGCCAAGATACCATTAACTATTTCAAACAAACTATCCATACAAATACACCATTTCCTATCATTATAACGACATTATACAAAGTTATAATTAAAGCTTCAAAATTGGGTAAAGAGGAGAAAAAAAGATAATTTTCATTTTTTTTTCAAATACCCTTGACAAATTTAAATTTTTTGCCTATAATTGCACTCCGATTTAGTAACGGAGTGTAGCGCAGTCTGGTAGCGCACCTGGTTTGGGACCAGGGGGTCGAAGGTTCGAGTCCTTTCACTCCGACCATTAAATTTGTTTTTTAAAAATTATAAAATAATAAATACTGTTTATCTATTTATGGTGGATGTAGTTCAGTTGGTAGAGCACCTGTTTGTGGCACAGGTTGTCGCGGGTTCGAGCCCCGTCGTCCACCCCATTAACAGCAGTATGAGCGCTAGTGGCTCAACTGGATAGAGCATCAGACTTCGGATCTGAGGGTTAGGGGTTCGAGTCCTCTCTGGCGTACCATGATGGTTGACTTCAGCAGTCGGCTCAAAAATTTGTTTCATAATTATATGAAACTACTTAGTTATATTGTTAAGATGCACTCGTAGCTCAGCTGGATAGAGCACCCGCCTTCTAAGCGGGCGGTCTCAGGTTCGAATCCTGACGGGTGTACCACCTTATGCGGATGTGGTGAAATTGGTATACACGCTAGACTTAGGATCTAGTGCTTTACGGCGTGGAGGTTCGAGTCCTCTCATCCGCACCACTTATATATAAACTTCACTCAAAATTATTTATAAAATTTCATATTTTTATTTGAACTACAAAACTACCACTTTAATTTAC
>Ga0193954_1001149_pt1 | contig 13904 bp, 14 predicted proteins | sample BB_5_MG_FD_140340 | JGI IMG/M metagenome (GOLD analysis project Ga0193954, IMG submission 140340) | Microbial mat bacterial communities from the Broadkill River, Lewes, Delaware, United States - BB_5_MG | ecosystem: Environmental > Aquatic > Freshwater > River > Microbial mats | place: USA...
AAAAGTACCTTTTATCTTAAAATAAACTAAAAGTCTAATATTTTACTTATAGTGAAAGCTCTCAATGGGTTATATATTACTGTGAATAACAGTATATTTAAATTTTATCGGATTTACCTAATCTCTCTAAACTCTCTTTTGAATTAAATTGTTTTTTACTTTGAGTATTATTCATTATTCTATTATCTAAGATACTGTTAATTTGGTAGTTCATGTAGTTATCGTTAATTTTAGATACTTTCAATTTTTTAGAGATGTCACGATATACCCTTAAACTATCTTTTTTAAAATCATCAGATTTGATAAAGTCTGTAAAATTCATTTTTTTACTTGGTCTTATTTCTAGTTCTAAGCGTTTCCAATTATTCAAATTATTATGTAGTAGTTGTTTTTGTAGAGTTTGCTTTTTTTGTTTGTCATAGAGCTTTATTTTTGATATATTTTTATCATCAACTTTATTACAGTACAAAGTTGAACCTACAGCGATATAACTATTTTTATTGTACTTTTTAAGTCGTTTTCTGAAGCTATCTTTATTTTTGTAATTTATTGGTTCTTTGTTGATAAAATCAGTTGCTATATCTACACTATGGAGTTTAAAAGCTTTTCTTTTGAGTATCTTAGATATAAATTTAATTGCTTCATTTGGTATAGCTTTGGTGGGTTGATGAAGTCCACTAAATATAATCATACAAAAAGTGTCTTTTGCTTTTTTTTGTGTAGTGGCGTAGTCAAATAATATGGGCGTATTTCTAACAACTATCATGTAGTTTGATAGTCCTTTCCCTTTAGATATTTTTACATATTCAATAAGTGGATGAAATGAGCCTTTTTTATATCTGTTTTTATTATCATATATTAGTTGTTTATGGATACTTTTCATATAAGGGTGTATAGGTAAATTTTTAGTATCAGATTCTAGGTATTTATCCTCTTTGAGTAGTATATTTGATAGTGTTTTATAGTTTGCTATTTGTACAGTCGTGTCTATACCTTGGGTATTAAAAATGATATTATCAATAGAAAAATTAGTGATATTTTTATCATTTTTAATCATCTATTAAAAGCCCTTTAATTGTTTTTTTTTCCATCGAGGGAACTATAAGATTATCTAATAACCTCAAAAATACTTTAACTGAAGCATTATCTAAAATGTAATAGTCACCATCGAGGGAACTAAGATTATATTTTTATTTTGGTATATACTGTCTAATATTGTCATTTGTTTTAAATGCTCTTTGTGCATATTCTTGTATTTGTGGGTCATATATTATAGCTTCAACAGTATTGTAATTTTCTCCACATTTTAAGCACTTTCTAAACCTCTCTACTGTTTCCCCTATAACTGTCCCCATTATCTTAGTATTACCTTTACACTTCTTGCATATCATTGTTAAAGGTCTGTAAGGTCGTAGATGTCATCTAAATTATTTTTAATATCTGTTAGTATCTCATCTAATCCTATATAAGGGTTTTCTTTGAGTATTATAGACTCGTTAATGGTTGCCATTGCATTAGTAATAAATGCTAAACTAGATGAAGCCCCACATAGTTTAAATTGTATATTATCTAATGTTTTGGTGGGAATAGCCTTGGTATTATTATTTGTCATTTTATTTTCTACCTTTTATAAATTGTTTTTTTCTTTTTAGTTGTCTGTTTATTTCTGTTGTTAAAATACCCTCTAAATAATCATTTATATTCATTGGTGCATTTCTGTTTTCAGTTTCTATCTCATTTATATAATCTTGAAATGTATCACCATTTGATAGCTCTATACCTAAGGTATAATCGTTTAAGTTAAGTTCATCTTGTGGTATAGTTTCATAGGCTTTTAATACCTCTAAATCTATGCAAAAGGTTTGTATATCGTGTTTGAAATAATGCTTTAAATCAGTCAATACGGCTAAATAATCATTGTATGATGTAGTAAGAAAAAAGATATTTTTATCTTTTAATTTTGGACTTAAAAGCTCCCTTTTTTCACTCCCCATATTTACTAAACTATGTATATCATTAAGTATTAGGTAGTCATTATCTAGTATATTTTGCATACTAAAGCTATGTTTTAATCCTACTAAACAAAAGATATTTTTGTTTTTTCGTTTAAAATTTGATATACTCTCTTTATGAGTTTTTTTCTTGGTTGGATTTAACTCTATTTTCATTTTTTTTCTCTTATTCCTATCATTTTTTTATAAGGTTTTCTAAATCATCTTTTAACTTTTGTAGCTCATCTAAACTATTAAATAATTCAAATACATCACTTGTATTATTATATAAAAGTCCTCTAGGTATATTGCGTTCAGGGTGCAAATCGAGCATATTAAGTAATGTTTTTAATTGAATATCTGTTTTTGAATTAGCCATAATTCTTGATGTATTTGTATAGTTCAAATTATTTTTTTTACAATATGTTTTTAAAGAGTCACCCAATAGTTTATTTTCTCTTTTGATATGATTTACAAAACTTAATAATTTAATATTATTCCTTTTCTCATTCTGTTTCAATCAATACACAATTAATATAGTGCTTAACCTTTTCAGGCGTTTTAAGTACCATTTTCAGGCTCAATACAAGTGATATGATAGTATCAATATCATTGTCTATCTTTTCCATTATTTCACCACTTGATATATCTCTTGTAAGGTCTTTTAAATCCATATTAAAATCACTATATTTATCTTTTATAGATGATGGGCTATCCCATAAAAAGATATTGTTTATGATGTCATTATTTATCAGCTCCATCTGATTATCTTAAAATACTTTTTGTGTATCAGCTAAAAACTTAGCCACATTATGAATAGGGAATACAACCTTTTGTCGTATACTACCACCGCCCATTATTCTATATTCAGGAACATTCTGATTATTTTTCATACTGTTTCTGAGTGTTCCAACACTTACACTTAGTTCTTTCGCCGTTTCTTGAAGGCTTAAAGCTTGTTTTTTATACTGTTTTCTTAGGTCTTCTCGTATCTCTTTGTATGTGTCTTGTACCATTGTTTAACTCCCTTAGTGTTAATTAGTGTCATTTATGATATACTCTTACAGTAAGAGAAATTATAAGGACTGTATGGAAGTATAACCCTTACTGTCTGAAATTAATATTAAAAGGTCATATATATGGATAAAAAAATAAATGAAATATTAACAGATATAAGAAAAGAATCTAAATTAAGCCGTAAAGGAATGCAAGAATTATCAGGGTTTAAAGCTAGTACAATTGAAAGTTATGAGCGTGGAACTCGTAAACCATCTAAAGAATACATTGAATTTATGAGTTTGTATTTTGGGTATAAAAAAGAATATATTGAGGGTAAAAATCAAAATTATACTAAATTAATCAAAGGGATACAAACTATTTTAATATATCAAAGTATTTATAATTATGATGATATTAAAATGGCTCAACTTTTAAATATCTCTTTAGAAGAGTATAAAAAGTTATTAGATGATGACATAAGTGGAGCAAGTTTTGACATAGTTATTAATATAGCAAAAAAATTAAATATAAGATTTGATTGTATTTCCTATTTTACGATTCTTGATGAAATAAGTACAACAGTTGAAGATAATTTTTATTTAAAACATAGTAAATTTAAAGAATTTTATAGAGATATAAAGTTAAGTATGAGTAATAAAAATGATATTGAATCATTGAATAAAAACGGCATAAATATAACCCCTGAATACTATGCTACCATTATAAAAAAGCGTAACTCACCAAAAGATAACTATACCCCAAATGATGAATCAAAAGAGATACCACCAAAACATAAAGAGATATTAGACCTCTTGCCGTATGCACCTGATAGCTTCAAAGATACTATTATTGATAAGTTGAGGATAATAAAAGATAGTCAAGTGTTGTAAAATATTTAGGGTTTGGGTAGCGACTCCCATTCCCTAAATATCGGCTATTTATTTAACAATAGCGAATATTATATACACTAAAGCTATAACCAAATAGCCTATCGTGTGATAATCAAAATGAAGCATTGTATTACCCTTATACCAATCTTTCCCTACAAAACCCAACCATTAAACCATAAAAAAAGGCTTCAAGTTTTTACACTCAAAACCCTTTTTAAATTGATATAAGTTCCAATGCTTCAAATTTAACTTATACACCGTAAGAGCTACTTACTTGGCATTATTTTATACTATTTGATATTAATTGATACTTAATATATCACAATTCCGACACTTTCTAACTTCCTCAATTCCGACATTTTAAAAAAGGTTTTTTGTTTTCAATTCCGATACTTTTATATATGTTATTAAATAAGCCCTTATATAGTATGGTTAGGGGTTGAGATGGGTTATATATCTGTTGTTACTCTATATCTTTGTTGTAGTACACCTTAGTAGTCAAATTTTCAAGGTGGTTACTCTGAATATTATAATGTCAAAATTTTGCTTATGAAATGTGATTAATAAAATATATTATGTAAATATTGAAGAGTATAAAAATTAATATAAATTAAAAAAAATATTTTGTAAATTTCATATTATAAAATAATATTTGTAAATTGATAAATCAAAAAAGTATTTGATAGAAAATATTATAAAATTTTCATATTATAAAAATATATAATATTATTATAAAGGGGTGAGGTTATGTTTAAAAATGAATGATAATATTTTATATAAATAATAGCTATTAAGCCTTTAGATAAAGTAAATATAAGCTTATTATATATTTATTCAAAAAATAAAAGTGTTCAATTTTATTAAACAAATATTATTTTTTGTATGTTTTAAAAAAGAGTTTAAAATATTTATTTTGCTTTTTAAAGTGATAATATATCTGTGATTTACTTAGTTTATTTTTATGAGTATATAAAAGGGCTTATAGGAATTTATTTTGATATTTGATAATTAAAAATCCTTTAGGATAAAGTAGTTTAGCGTATCTATATACGAAATATTTCAAAGTGTAACTTTCAATATATGCACTATTTAATTGTATTTACACTTTTATAGAAATAAATCTGTAAATTATAATTTAAAAATACCCTATAAATACCATAACTAAAGCATTGTAGATAAGAAAAAAGTATGGAAATTTTAAAATATGAAATGTTAGTTAAATACACCCATTACAGCACTTGTACCACTTTCAGGGCTTAACTTGGCGTATCGTGTTGTTTGGGTTATATCTTTGTGATTCATAAGTTTTTGTATAGTATAGATAGGAACACCATTGATAGCCAATAGACTAGCAAATGAGTGCCGTAAGGTATGTATAACTACTCTATTAGCTCGGTCATCTTGTTTCAAATCACTATTAAAAAGTTTGTTTAAAATAGGGCTTAATCTTCTTTGTAAACGCCTTTTATCTGTTTTGTTACCAATATCATAGCTAACTATATAATCATCTTGGTTAAGTGTCTTTATGTCACATATAAGCAACTCTTTAATATCGTTTGTTATAGCTCCTATATATCTATTATCATTTTTTAAATCTTTGATGTTTATAGTATTTGTATCAAGGTCTATATCTTTTTTTTGTATATTTAAGACACTCTCTAATCTTGCACCAGTAGTAATAGAAAGTAAAACAAATAAATATAAAACATTATCGTTTTTAGTTTCATCTTTAAGTAGCTCTATATCTTCTTTTGATAGATACCTTGCTCTATCATTGCTAACTTTTAAAGCTTTAAAGCTTTTAAAAGGATTCATTCCTTGATGTAGTTCACTTGATACACCATAATTAAATATTGTTGAGCCTAAAGTAATAATATCGTTTATAGTTGCATTTGATAAACCTAAATCTATCAGTTTATTTTGAAGTTTTAAAATATCTCTTTTTGTGATACTGTTCAAATCTTTTGAACCCAAACTATCATGTAAATGTTTTGTATATCTTGATTTTATATTTACCATACTTTTAATTTTTTTAGTTTGAACATAGTTATTATATATATCATTGAGGGTTAATTGTTGAGTTTTCTTTTTTAGTATTGGAATATTTGGGTCTTCCCCTAATCTGAGCTTAGAAAGTATCTCATTTCTTTTATTGTTAGAGTATGCTTCGTTAAAGCCATCTTTAGAGTTTCCTATCTTCAATCGTGAAGTTTTTTTACTTATAGGGTCTTTGTATACAATATAAAAGGTCTTAGAATTATCATCAAGGGTTCTTATGTAGACACCTGTGTATTTTTTTGATTTAGTTTCATTTATCATTTAAAGCCTTTTTTGAAGACTACAGTTCAGTTCTTATAATAAGAATTGAACTTAATCATAGTCTATAATATTTCAAGTGTAACCTATGTGTAACCATATTTAAAGATTACAACAACTAATTTATATTAATTGTTACTAATACTAAAATAAGTGTAGGTGTCTTATGAGTATATTTTATCATTGTTTAGCACTATTTAGTCTTAAATATAATTAGGTTTAAGAAATGATTCAAAAAGTATATGTTGGAGTTCAATCCTCCACGACTCCACCATAAGAGAATCTAAACTAATCCAAAAACCCCTAACCAACACGATAAACACTAAGTTTAATAAGATATAATAGTCTAAGTTAATCTAATAGAATGTAACTAAATTGAATGTTTATAGTTACATTTCTATTCTATTTTCTGAAAAAATTGCGGTTATTGTTTGAATTGGCGAAATTTTAAAACAAGGGGACTGTTCCAAATGGTGTGTTTGGATTTGGTCGGATTGACCTATAAATCAGTATTATCCTAAATGAATCTAAAAATCTCTAATTAACACGATAGAATATAACTAATCACCAAAATTACTAAATGCAGCTTCAACATTGGTAATACTTTTGTAATTTGTATTTGTAAAGTGGACTTTTTTTGTTTTTATATCACATATTGCAATTTTGAAACTAGACCCTATATAAGGTTCTACAGTACAGATGATTTTATTTTTAATTTGTCGTGTTAGATAAATAGTACCTTGTAAAGATGAAAAAAAATACTTTGGATAACTTAAGGGTGTTATCTCGACAATAGCTATAGCTTTCTCATTTTCAAGAGTTTGTACGATAAGAGTAGCATCATCATAACTCTCAAATTGAACACACCAATCATCAAAATTTTTATTAAAGTTTTGTAAATCCTCATCGAGAAATCCTCCAGCTAAAGATTGTAAAGCAAAAATAGACATGAAACACCTTGAAATATATAATTTTAGAATGGATTATACCTTTAAATCTCTTATTCTACAAAATGATTTATTGTATAATTTATAAAATTAGAATAGATAAAAGGATACAATCCATTGAATATTACAATGAGATGAAAATTTAATACCAAAAAATCAGGAATAAAATGAACAACACACTGCAATCTAAAATGGGTTATTATTTTATAGTAACAGCAAGTATAATTATCGTTATGTATGGGGTCAATGAGGCCGCTGATCTTATAGTGCCTTTTCTTTTTTCATTGTTTTTATCGGTGATATTATTACCTTTTTATAGTTTTTTTAATGATAGAGGTATCCCTAATACTTTATCTTTATTTCTTATTATGGGATTTTTTCTTTTAATTATCTTTTTTATTGGAAAATTATTGAGTATAAATATCCAACAATTTAATCTTAACTTACCCGAATATACGAGAATACTATCTATTAAATATCAAAATTTTTATCAATATGCTTTGAGTTATGATATAGAGATACCTGTGACAAAATTGGATAATATTATCAATACCAAAAATTCATTGTCGTTTGCTACACAAATGATAGAAAATCTTAGTGCTATATTTACAAATAGTTTTGTTATTCTTTTTACAGTAATTTTTATGTTGTTGGAGTCCAAATTTTTTTCATATAAGATTAGACTTATCTCGAAACATAATGAAAATAATACAGCTGTACATATCAAATCTATTATTAATCACATAAAAGAATATATGGTATTAAAAACAATTGTTTCATTATTGACAGGTGCTGTGATATGGATAGGGTTGACAATCATCGGTACTGACTATGCTTTTTTGTGGGCTGTTATCGCATTTTTGTTTAATTATATCCCAAATATTGGTTCGATTATTGCGGCTATTCCTGCTGTACTCTTAACTCTTATACAGTTTGATTTGGAATCAGTTGGACAAGTGGCTCTTTTATATATTGTAGTGAATGTCATCATGGGTTCTGTTGTTGAGCCTAAATTGATGGGAAAAGGATTGGGATTGTCTGCATTAGTAGTATTTTTATCACTTCTTTTTTGGGGAGGATTATTGGGTATAGTGGGTATGTTATTGGCGATACCTTTGACTATTATCATCAAAATAGTACTCGATAGTAATGAAAATACAAAATGGATAGCGATACTTTTGGGAAATAGCGAAGGCAAATATGATCAGACTAAGATAGTTTAATGTTTAGACATATCTTTGATCTTCACTGATTCTTTCCCTACAAATTCTTTTTCATTTGCATTGGATACTATGAGTTTAGCAATTGTGTCTGTTTCTAATGCTATGGTATAAGTATCTGATGCGATATGGGCATTTTCTTGTGTTTGGCTATCTAGGGAGTTGATTGCATCATTGATCTGTACAATTCCACTTTGTTGCTCTTTTGATGATGTTTCTACATCGTGAATAAGTTCAATAGTTTTTGAGATATTATCATTGAGATTGATATAACCTGATATCATTTTATCGGAGATAGTTTTTCCTTCATTCGCTTTTTTTGTTGCTTTCTGAACTAATGTTTTTATCTCTTTTGCAGCTTCTGCTGATCGTGAAGCTAGATTTCTTACCTCTTGGGCAACGACTGCGAATCCTTTTCCAGCTTCACCTGCAGTGGCTGCTTCGACTGCAGCATTGAGTGATAAGATATTGGTTTGGAATGCAATTTGGTCAATAACACCAATGGCATCATTGATAGCATTTACCTCTTCATCTATCTCATTCATAGCAACAGTTGTTTCTTTTGCTAAGTTTTCTCCGTCGTTGACAGATTTTGTTACTTGTGTAGCTAAGGTTCCCATTTTATTAACAGTTCGTGTATTAGTAGTGATACTAGTAGTAACTTCTTCAATTGCAGAAGTTGTTTCTTCTAAAGCGGCAGCGGCATCAGTTGAATTTTTATTGAGAATAGCAACATTTCCTAATAAAATATCACTACTTTGATCAAGGGTAAGTCCATTTTCTTTATTTTCAATGAGCATTTTTGTTATCGCTACTCTAAGGTAATTTATATCTTTTAACAAGATGTCAAATACTCCACCTTGTGCAATATTTTCTATTTTTAACTCTTTTCTATAATCAAGATTAACATAATTTTTCAAGATATCATTGATCTGTACAAATCTAAGAGTAAGTTCACTGAGTGTTTCATTTATTGTATTTTTTAATTGAATAAAACTAGGATTCGTTGAGCTTGCTTTTATATGTTCAGAGACTTGCCCACTTTGCACTTTACTCATTACTGTTTGAGTATCTTTTATAAATTGGTTGTCTTCTTGTATATTTTTTTCTATAATTGTGATATTTGCGTCTATATCTTTTGCCATCTGACCAAATTCATCATTTGTATTAAGTTCGATTCTTGTTGCATTTACAGTTTTTCTATTTAAAAAATCAAAAAATCCTGATATACCATTTTGCACTTTTTTGAGTGAATTTAAAATTGAACTAACTATAAAATAAGAGAGTACTGCTATAAATGTAAAACCCATTGATGAAAATATAATCATCATAGTAGTAAGATTATTATTTAACTCTTCATATTCTTTGATAAATTTACTATCTTTCTTTTTATTCTTTTCTCTCCAGTTTTTGAGTTGTTTTTTTAATGGTCTCCATTTTGATGAAATATGTTCAATAACTTTAGCATCAGTCAATTTATTATTATTAGCATCGATAATTAATAAGTTTATATCATTTTGATACGAGTAAAAGAGTTGAGAAATATTAAATTTTTTCATCCCTTGGCTATAGTGTAAGGTGGTAGGTGATTTTAGTATCTCAATTTGTTTAGACATGGCACTAAAAGCTTTTTTAAGATTTTCAAATGTTTTTGTATCTTGTGGATTTATATAAATACCTCTTAATGCAGAGGTGATTTGTAATCCATTTGTAAGTACTTTTACCACTGTACCTCTTATCTCAATAATATTTTGCATCTCTTCAAACTTTTCTTTCTGATTGTTTAAATTTACATTTACAAATATATTGATCCCTACAAATGTTATCAAAAATATCATAACCAGTGTAGACAATTTATTTTTTATACTCATACTCTTATCCTTGCATTATTTCAACAAGCTTTTGTAATTTTATTGAAATTTAAAAAGCTTTTATTGAAATAATTATACCAAAATAATCTATAGAACCATTGAATTTCAACTATTTTAATAATCATATGCTACTTTATATTGAGGATCATCTTCTTCGTAGGTACAAAATTGCCCTGCATTAGACATAATAGATTTACATTCACTACTCAAGTGTCTAATTTTTATTGTTTTATTTTCTTCCAAATATTTTTTTGTAATCGCATCAATAGCTTCTACTCCACTAATATCCATAACTCGTGCATTTTTAAAATCTAAAACAATTGAGTCTGGATCATGTGCAATATCAAATTGTTCATTAAAAGAGGTGACACTTCCAAAAAATAAAGGACCATCAAACTCATAGATTTTTGTACCATCATCTTCTCTATGTGTTCTTGCAAATACTTTTGCATGTTTCCATGCAAATACAAGTGCAGATATAATAACACCAGAGATAACAGCAATGGCTAAATCCGCTACAATAGTGATAGCTGTAACAGTAAGAAGTACAAAAGCATCACTTCGTGGCATTTTTGTCATTCGTGCAAAACTACTCCACTCAAATGTCCCTATACTTACCATAAACATAATCCCTACCAAAATAGCAACAGGGATGATATTTAATATTTCAGTGAGTGTAGCGACAAGTAAAATCAGACCAAGTGCCGCTACAATACCAGATAATCTTCCCCAACCACCTGATGTATAGTTGATGATAGACTGACCGATCATGGCACATCCTGGCATTGCTCCAAAAAAACCACATGCAATATTTCCTGTTCCTTGAGCGATACACTCTTGATTTGCACTTCCTCTTTTCCCACTAATTTCATCTAAAACAGAGAGAGTTAATAAAGACTCAATTACCCCTACAAGTGCAATAATAACAGCGTAAGGTGCGACTAAAATAATAGCATCAAGATTGAATAACACTTCTGAAACTTGAAAAGAAGGAAGCATCCCTGAAAACTCAGATAAATTTGCCAAATCTCCTACAAGTTTTGTTTCTGCTCCTGTAAAATAAACCCCTAAAGTAAATACAACAATTGCTAAGAGTCCAGCAGGAATAGCACTCGTAAATTTTGGTAAAAAATACATTGTTGCCATAGTTCCTAAAATAATAAGATACATCAAGTATCCAGCACCATCCAAAAACTTAAACTGGCTCATTGCAATAACTATAGCAAGCCCATTTACAAATCCATGCAAAGCAGGCTGTGGGACTAATCGAATAAATTTTCCCATCTTAAAAACACCAATTGTTATTTGGATCAATCCTGCAAACACAGCTGTAAGTGTGATATACTGTACAATTCCAAAAGAGAGTGCTTCTCCTGTAAGACCTTGTGCTTCTAGTAAAGTTTTGGCAGCCATACTGACCCCTACAAGTACAATAGCAACAGCTCCAGTAGCTCCTGAAATCATCCCAGGTTTTCCACCCATAATAGCAGTAATAAGTCCTAAAATAAATGCAGCATAGAGTCCAACAATTGGACTTACTTGTGCAATAAAAGAGAAAGCGATAGCTTCAGGGACTAAAGCAACTGCAACCACAAGTCCTGACAATATATCATTTTTGGCACTTGTACCAATGAGTGTTTCTTTAAAATTTAACATTCTTTTCCTAGTTATAAAATATTTTGGATTTTATCCTAAAAGTGATTAAATTCTATAACCACACAATTGTATAATTATTTAAGAGTAGTTGTATCTTGGATATAGCTATATTCCCCTAAAATACTCAAAGGTCGTATAAGTTTGAGAAATTCTTTTTGATCATTATAAATCTCTTTAAAAAGTTTATTTTCTTTTGCATACTGTTCAAATACTATAGTTGTAGACTTTTTCAATCCTTGCAAAACAGCATTTGGTAAGGAAAGAATTTGTATATTTGGAAACTCTTCTTGTATTTTTTTTAATGCTTTTGCTGAAGTATAAAAATTTTCTATAAAAACATCAGTAGCTGCTATTTTTATAGCTGCAGTAAGAATTGATTGGTAATTTTTTGGAAGAGATTCAAATGCTTTTTTGTTCACTATAAATTGCATATGAGAAGAGGGCTGATCCCAACTTTTATAGTAATATTTGGCAACTTTATGAAACCCCATTTTTATATCAATACTAGGAGATATACCATTGATTATATCTAGTTTAGCTGTCTTGAATGCTTCTAAATTTTGGCTTAAGGGAATATCTTGTAATTTTACTTTATAAAAAGAGAGTATCTCAGATATAATACCATTTTGATTTATTTTGAGTCCCTCCAAATCTGTTAAATTACTAATCTTTTTTGTAGACCATCCAAACATTTGTGTATCCAAACTTCCTCCAGGAAAAGATAATACACCATATTGATCAAATACTTTAGACATATATTTTTGACCTTGACCATAATAATACCATGTATACTGCTCTTTTGATGTCATTCCAAAAGGTGTACCTCTAAACCAAATAGTATTGATCTCATTATTTTGCATAGCAGAAGAAGAGGTGTGTCCTATTTCATATGTTTTAGCTTGAACTAAGTCTAAGATATTTTCATTTGTTTGCTGTTTCTCTTTTCCATCTATTTTGATAATAAAACGACCATTACTCATCTCATTTACTGTTTTGGCGAGTATAAAAGAAGCTGATGAAATGGGGGAAAATGTACTCGGTACAGATATAGCTAGGTTCCATTGAATATTTTTACTAGCATATAAAGAAGTGCTCAATATAAAAATTGTAAAGAGAAGAAATATTTTTTTTATCATGCGAATACCTTGTTAAATAAAGATATTATACCCCATAATTAATTTTTTTTCGTTTAAATTCTAGATAGTCGGTTTCTACTGAATGTTCACTTTTATAGTCATTAAAGTTTTCTTTTTCAGTGATTTCTTTGATGATTTTTTCCATTGAAATTAAATTTTCTTGTTCTACCTCTTCAGAAAGATGTGTATGATGTTCTATAAGGGTATCGAAAGCAAAATTAAATTCAAAGCCCAATTTCCCTTTTTGATTTAAAATTTTCTTGATAAAAATCCAACTTGCAAAAATTCGACTCCATGCGTTCTTTTGTTCTGTTGAAAGACATAAAGAGGCAATAATAGAACGCCATTTATAGAGTCCAAAATAAGCTTGGTGATTTTCCCATAACTCTTCTATCCACCAGTCTTCAAAAGGAGGAAGTCCTCTGAAAGTTGGAAGATCATTTTCTTCGATATTTTCCTTGATATTATTAATCAGAACCGATAAGTGAAGAACCAAAATAGGTATATGCATATTTACCATTCCAAGTTTATTGATATTTTCTACATCAATAGTCTTTAATAGTTCATTCCAATCTTTTTGTATAATAAGCATTTCATCATAAAGTTCTTCATGCACACGAAGATTTAAATTGATTGTTGTTTCTGCTATAGCAAATAACTCTTTATCTTCTATATTTATATCATGCGGAAGTTCATCAATGATCATCATAGCTTCTAACTTTTGATCATTTGACATTACCAAATCTCTTTTAAGTCGAACTTTTTGGTATTTATAATAATTTCTTCGTATAATTGCTTCTTTGATAGATTGTTCTTTTTCTATCTCAACAAGACCTTTTTTTTGTAATTCTTTTAAAATTATTTCATTTTTCTCAAGT
>Ga0193954_1001151_pt1 | contig 13888 bp, 9 predicted proteins | sample BB_5_MG_FD_140340 | JGI IMG/M metagenome (GOLD analysis project Ga0193954, IMG submission 140340) | Microbial mat bacterial communities from the Broadkill River, Lewes, Delaware, United States - BB_5_MG | ecosystem: Environmental > Aquatic > Freshwater > River > Microbial mats | place: USA...
ACCGCCACCAATGTGACCAAGCCCGCCACCCTCGAGACCGGCATGCAGGTCGCGGTGCCGATCTTCATCAACGTGGGCGATACGCTGCGCATCGAGACCAGCAGCGGCAACTACCTCGAGCGCACCGGTCGAGGCAGCTGACTCCGTGTCCAAGAAGAACAAGGCCGAGACCGCCCGCGACGCCGGACTGGATCGGCTGCGTGAGATCGTGAAGATCCTGGAGCAGTCCAGCTTGAGCTCCTTGCACTTCGAGGACAAAGACATCCAGGTGCGACTCACCCGCGGCGCCCTGCCCCCTGAGCTGCAGGACAGCCAAGATGTTGAGCCTGCCGACAGCTCCGATGCCTGACGGCCCTGACCTGTCCGCGTGCGCAGGGTGACTTGCGCGGCATGGGCCGCCCAGGGCGTCAACACCCCGACCCGCAGACCGGCGAATATGGTAGGACCCTCAGGTCCCTCATGCAGAGCGCGTCATGATTACGGTTGTCCACGTCATCACGAGACTGGAGCTCGGCGGAGCCCAGGAGAACACCCTGTACACCTGCCAGCACCTGGACCGTTCGAGGTTTCGGGTCGCACTGGTCTACGGTCCGGGGGGCATCTTAGACGATCAGCTTGAGGCGATGGCCGAGACCACCACCCTGGTCCCGGTGCCCGAGCTGGTGCGCGAAGTGCGCCCGCGCGCGGATGCAGCCGCCTTCTCGGCTCTGAAGTCTGTCTTTTGGCGCCTGCAGGCGGACCATTGGCAGCACGAGCATGACAAGTCAGCTTTCATTGTGCACACCCATAGCTCCAAGGCCGGCATCTTGGGGCGCACGGCCGGCAAGGCGGCCGAGGTCCCCACCCTGGTGCACTCCATCCACGGTTTTGGATTTCACGAGGGCCAACATCCCATCAAACACGCCCTCTTTTTGAACGCGGAGCGCGCCGCGGGCCGGATCACGGACGCCTTCATCGGCGTCTCCCAGAGCAATCTCGACGAGGCCCGTCGTCGCGGCATCGTGCCCTATGGCTGCCGCACCGAGCTCATCCGCTCCGGCATGGACCTCGACGAGGTGCGAAGCGCAGAGGGCGCGCGGCGATCGACACGGGAGGCGCTGGGCTTTGACGCCGAGGACGAGGTCATCCTCGCGATCAGCAACTTCAAGGCTCAAAAGGACCCGCTCACCCTCATCCGCGCCATGCGCATGCTGGCCGAAAAGCGCCCCCGCGCGGTGCTGGTCGTCGCCGGCGATGGCGAGCTGCGCGGCGCTGTGGAAACCGAGATCGCTCGGGGCCAGCTGGAGGGCCGAGTGCGCCTACTGGGCTGGCGTCGCGACATCCCACAGCTCTTGGCGGCCAGCGATGTGGTCGCCCTATCCTCGATCTTTGAAGGCCTGCCGCGCGCCGCCGTGCTCGCGGTCGCGGCCCGCCGCCCCTTCGTGGGCACCCGGGTAGACGGCACGCCGGAGATCATTCGCGACGGCAAGAATGGATACCTCGTGCCCTCGAGGAACCCCCACGCGCTGTCCCAGGCCCTCGCCAAGGCCCTCGTGACCCGCCCGATCGACCCGGAGGATGAGGCCCTCATCGAGCAGTGGGACGCACAGACCATGGTGCGCCAACAAGAGGACCTGTACGGCCAGCTGGTCTCGACGGGCTGAAGCGGACCGTGGCACCCTGGCCGTGTGCAGCGGCTCTTTCTTGTGCTCCCCCTCCTGTCGGTCGCCTGCGGGCCCACAGCGGCTGACTTAGGGTCAGCGCGAACCACCATCAGCGCCCCATCACCGAGCCGCTGGAGCGCGCCCGTACGGGCTGTGCATGACCTTCGCTGGGGTTTGCTCGCGCCCGCACATAGCGACGTGCCGGAGCAGGCGGCCCGCAGCCACCTGCAGCAATTGAGCGCCGGCCAGGGTCTGCCCATCGACACAGCTGCGCAGGCTGTCTTGCAGTCCTTGCATCACATTCAAGACGTGGGCTACGTGGCCCAGTTCAGCCGGGAGCACGACGGCCTGCCGGTATACCCCAGCGAGGTCCGCCTGCTCCTGCGGCAGGACCTGTCACTGGTCGCCAGTTCCGGGCCCCTGCTCGGCCACCTCCAGGCGGCCAAGGCCGACGCCTGGAACTTAAGCCACGCCGAGGCCCTCGCAGCCGCCCTTAGCCACGCCGCCCGGCGGCCGGTGCTGGCCTCCGAGCTGCGGCAGCGGCCCGGCGCTGAACACATCACATCCTTCGAGGTGGCAGCCCCCAGCACCTTGGTGCTGCCTCATGGGGCCCGAGTGCAGCCGATCTATAGTCGCGCGGATAGCGTGCTGCGCCGGGGCTACCGAATAGACTTCTATCTAGGCCAAGCCCAAAGCACCGACGGCCCCGCCCTCAGCTACATCATCGGAGCCGACGACGGGCGGGTGCTCCAAGCGCGCAACCTCACTTTCGATGCCTCGTTCTCGTACCGCGTGTGGGCAGAAAATACCGGCGACCTGCGGCCGCTCGATGGCACCGTGGCCGACTTCACGCCCCACCCCACCGGGGTGCCCGACGATACACGCACCGCCTTCGTGCCCGCGAACCTGGTATCCGTGGAGGCCTTCAATACAAACCCTCTGGGCAGCAGCGACCCATGGCTGGCCAATGACGCCACGGACAGCCGGGGCAATAACGTAGACGCCTACGCAGACCACAGCGAGCCCGACGGCTTCAGTAACGGCGATATCCGGGCCACCACCACGGGGGCCCGAACCTTTGACCACGCCTTTGACCCTCAGCAGGACCCGGCAGCCAATGCCGAACAGACTATGGCCGCGGTGACCCAACTCTTTTACTCCATCAACTGGTTACACGACTATTGGTATGACTCTGGGTTCGATGAGGCGGCCGGCAACGCCCAACGTAATAACTTTTCCCGGGGTGGCCAAGGCGGGGACCCCCTGCTGGCGGAGGCCCAAGATAGTATCTTCGCGGGGTCGCGAAATAACGCCAACATGTCGACCCCCCGCGACGGCCTATCTCCGCGTATGCAAGTATACGTCTGGACAGGCCGCCGAAATGCCTCCGCCGCGGTCACGCCTGGGCCCTCGCCTCAGGCCGTCGGCACCGCCTCCTTTGGTCCCTCTACCTTCACTCAGACGGCGGCGCTCGTCCTAGCCGATGACGCCAGCGGCACCGGCACCGATGCCTGCCAGGGGCTCATTAATAGTGTGGTGGGACAGATCGTGCTGGTCGATCGCGGCTCCTGCTCCTTCAGCGCCAAGGCGCTCAATGTACAGGCCGCAGGCGGGTTAGGCATGCTGCTGGCCAATAACCGCGGCGGCACCGCCCCGAATATGGGCGGCACACCGCCGACGCCCGTGACGATTCCCAGCCTCTCTATCACCCAAGCGGACGGAGCCGCCCTCAAGGCCGGGCTACTTTCGGGCGCACTGAGCGTGACCCTACAGCGCACCCAAGAGCCTGATCTCGACGCAGCCTTTGATAGTTCCTTGGTGGCCCACGAGTGGGGGCACTATCTGCATAACCGCCTCGCCGACTGCGGCAATATCCAGTGTCGAGGCATGGGTGAGGGCTGGGGAGACTTTCTGGGGCTACATACCCAGATGCGACCCGGCGACGACCTCGAAGGCACCTATGCCGGCGCGGGCTTTGCGACCCGTGGCCGTGTAGATGGCAGCTACTTTGGCACGCGGCGCTACGCCTACTCGGTGGACCCCGCAAAGAACGCGCTGTCGCTGAGGCACATCTCCGATGGAGAAGCCTTACCGGCCGGCCCCACGGACCCCAGCGGGGCCCCCAACTCGGAGGTGCACAACACCGGGGAGATCTGGGCCAGCATGCTCTATGAAGGCTACGTTGCCCTGCTGCGCAGCACTCAGACCTCCACCCAGGGGCGCAGCTTTGAGGACGTGCGCCGAAGCATGGCCAGCTACATCGTCGCCAGCTTGATGATCACGCCCGATAACGCCACCTTCATCGAAGCACGAGACGCGCTGCTCGCGGCCGCCCTGGCGGCCACGCCAGCCGATTTTCAGATCCTCACTGAGGCCTTCGCGCGGCGCGGGGCCGGGACCTGCGCCATCGCTCCGGACCGTGACAGCAGAGACAATGTCGGCGTGACGGAGGACTCCAGCACCCACCCCCAGCTCGTCCTGGCCTCGGTACGCCTCAGCGATGAGGACTTCTCCTGCGATGCCGACGGGGTGCTCGACGCCGAAGAGCGGGGGCGTGTGCACCTGCTGATCGATAACCTCGGACACAGCCAAGCGGTCGGCGGCCGCGTGGTGCTCACGAGCACCGTGCCTGGCCTCAACCTCGAAAACGCAGGCGTACTTGCACTGCCGCCCATCGAGCCCTTGAGCCGCGCTGAGTTCAGCCTCTCCGTGCATGCCGACACCAGCCTGCAGGGTCCCTTGCCCCTCACTCTCGGGATCCGCGTCGAGACGCCCGATGGCTGCCAGGTCGTGTCAACGAGCACCACCTACGTGCGCCTCGATACGGATGAGGCCCCGGGGGCACAGGTCGACCCCGTAGAGGCCGGCGGCACGGTGTGGACCACGGGCGGCACCCACCCCACGGAGGTCTGGAGCCGCGTTGAGCGCGCCCCCTTCAACTCGGCCTGGCATGCCGCCAGCTTCGCCAGCCACTCGGATACCTGGCTGGCCTCACCGCCTCTGCAGGTGAGCGCCAATCAGCCCTTCGTGATGCACTTGCACCACCGGTACGACTTTGAGGCGGAGGCGGAGGACGGCACCAGCACCAACTGGGACGGCGCGGTCATCGAGCTGAGCGTCAACGCCGGAAGCACTTGGCAGGACGTCAACACCTGGGCCGACCCCGGCTACAGGGGCGTTCTCACGGACCGCTCGGGCAACCCCTTGGCAGATCGGGACGCGCTGGTAGGTACGAGCACCGCGTGGCCCATGTTTAGTGACGTTCACCTCGACTTTGGTACTGCCTTCGCGGGCGAGACAGTGCAGGTCCGCTTCCGTGTAGGCACGGATGCGGCGGCCACCCGGGTGGGCTGGGACCTTGATGACTTGGGCTTCGAGGGCATCGATAACGCGCCCTTCATCCAGGTCCAGCCGGACAGCACCCTGTGCCCCGAGGAGCTCACCGCGGACGCCGGACCGGACCAGACCGCAGAGCCTGCCGACGCCGTCGCCCTCGATGCCAGCGGCAGCAGCAGCTTCGCGGGCCGGGCCCTGAGCTTCACCTGGACTCAGGTTGAGGGTCCGCAGGTTGCCCTGCAGCGCGCGGACCGCGTGGTCGCAGTCTGGGCCGCGCCCGCTCTGCCGCAGACCACGACCTATGTATTTGAGGTCCTGGTGAACGATGGCGTGCTGCAAGCCACCGACCGGGTTCAGGTGACTGTGGCGCCCTCCCCCCTCGGGCCCCTGCAGGCCGTCGTTGGAGCGCCCCAAACGGTGGACGGCGGTAGCACGGTCCTGCTCAATGGCGCCGGCAGCGTGGGCCCCGCCGACATGGTGCTCGAATGGACCCAAGAAGACGGTCCGCAAGTCGACTTGCAGACTCAGCCCGGTGGCGTAGCAACCTTTGTGGCCCCCGCAGTGCCCGTGCAAACGCAGCTCACCTTCCAGCTGAGGGCCCGATCGGCCGACCGAAGTGATACCGACCAGACCACCGTGACCATCCGCGCCCAGGACGCCCTCGTGGCCGATGCGGGCCCGGATCAAGAGGTAGAGGCCGGCCTTGTGGTGTTCCTCGACGCGCGCGCAAGCCGCGGCGGCGCGGACCTAGGCTTTGGGTGGCGACAGACCGAGGGCCCTGAGATCACGCTGAGCGCTGCGGACGCGATCACAACAGGATTTGAAGCGCCGAGCCTGGCCGAGGCCACAACCTTGAGCTTCGAGCTCACAGTGCGGGATGGGGACCGGGAGGCCCGCGACACCGTGCAGATCAAGGTGCAGAGCGCAGCGGTCGTCTCGCCGCCCCTGGAGGACGGTGGCTGCCGATGCGCCGCGCCCCAAGACGCCGGCGGCCTGGGCCTATTCCTGGCCCTCGGGGTGGCCTGGCTGGTGCGCGCCCGGCGGCGCCGGACCTGGGCTGTACTGGTCCTGCTCCTGGCCGCCCATGTGGGCTGCAAGGACGCAAGTGATCATGCAAAGCAGCTGAACGAGGCCTTCAAGGACCCCAACCTCAAGGTAGAGACCTACATCGAACGCTTTGAGAGTGAGACCCGGGATGTCTGGCTTCACCGGGCGCAGATCGTCGAGGCGCTGCAGCTCAATACGGGCGACGAGATCGCGGACATCGGGGCCGGGACCGGCTTCTTCTCGCTGCTCTTTGCCAAGAAGGTGGGCCCCGAAGGCCGGGTGTATGCCCTAGAGCTATCGGATCGATTTATTGAGCACATTCAGGGCCAGGCCAAGGTTCAGGGGCTGCCCCAGCTGCTCGCCAAAAAGAGCGGCGCCGAGTCGGTGGGGCTGGCCCCCAACTCCATCGACGTCGCCTTCATATGCGACACCTATCACCACTTTGAGAACCCCCAGGCCGTGATGCGATCCGTGCACGCCGCGCTGCGCCCGGGCGGGCGGGTCTTCGTCATCGAGATCACGCGCGAAGAGGGTAAGACCACGGATCCTTGGGTGCTCAAACACGTGCGGGCCGGCAAGGCGACTTTCAGCAAAGAGATCCAGGCGGCGGGCTTCAAGGCCGTGCCCAGCCCTGCCCTTCCATTCCTGAAGGAGACCTACGCGATGAGCTTCACCAAGATCTGACACATCCGCGACGGTCGGGCTTGGCCCGCTGCCGCGTCTTTGCCAAGGTGGCTGCGATGCAGGACAACGGGGCCAAGCTCATCGAGACCATCAAGAGCTCGATCATCGGCGACGATCACGTCATCGAAGGGCCCTTCGGGCCGCGCCGCGTCACGTACGCGGATTACACGGCCTCGGGGCGCTCCCTGAGCTTCATCGAGGACTTCATCCGGCATGAGGTCATGGCGCTGTATGCCAATACCCATACCGAAACCTCCGGCACCGGGCTTCAGACGACCCGCCTGCGAGAAGACGCCCGCCACATCGTGTCCAAGGCGATGGGCTGCACCGATGAGGACATCGTCATCTTCTGTGGTGCAGGCGCGACCGGGGCCATCAACAAGATGGTGAGCGTGCTGAACCTGCGCATCCCCAATGAGCTCGACGCCCGGTACCACTTCGCCGAGCAGATCCCAGAGGTGGAGCGGCCCGTGGTCTTCATCGGCCCCTACGAGCACCACTCCAATGAGCTGCCCTGGCGAGAGTCGATCGCAGACGTGGTCACTATCGATGAGGACGCCGACGGGCGCATCGATAAGGAGCAGCTCGAAGAGGCCCTCAAACGCTACGAGCACCGCCAGCTCAAGATCGGCAGCTTCTCCGCGGCGAGCAATGTCACCGGTATCGGCACCGATACCGCCGGAATCGCGATCCTGCTGCATAAGTATGGCGCGCTATCCTTTTGGGACTTTGCTGCGGCCGGCCCCTACGTAGAGATCGAGATGAACCTGGTGGGCAGCGGGCCCGACGGGCACCTCGCTTACAAGGACGCCATCTTTATCTCACCGCATAAGTTTATCGGTGGGCCCGGCACGCCCGGCATCCTGGTCGCAAAGAAGAAGCTATTCAAAAGCACAGTGCCCAGCGACCCCGGTGGAGGCACCGTCGCCTACGTCAACCCTGTGGAGCATGCCTACTTAGATGACCCGGTGCACCGCGAAGAGAGCGGCACGCCCGCGATCATCGAGTCCATCCGCGCCGGGCTGGTCTTTCAGCTCAAAGAGGCCGTCGGACACGAGGCGATTCAGTCTCATGAAAAGGCCTTCATTCAAAAGGCCATCGACACCTGGTGCGCGCATCCGAACCTCACGATTTTGGGCAATCACAAGGCCTGGCGCCTGTCGATCGTCTCCTTCTTGGTGCACCACGCCGACCGCTACCTGCACCATAACTTTGTCGTGGCCTTGCTGAATGACCTCTTCGGCATCCAGGCCCGGGGTGGGTGCTCCTGTGCTGGGCCCTATGGTCACCGCCTGCTCGGCATCGACCTGAGCACCTCCAAAGAGTTCGAGCACGAGATCGTGAAGGGCTGCGAAGGCATCAAGCCCGGCTGGGTGCGGGTCAACTTCAACTACTTCATCTCGGATGTGGTCTTTGAATACATCCTCAACGCGGTGCAATTCATCGCGGACGAGGGCTGGAAGCTGCTGCCCTACTATACCTTCGAGCCCAGCACGGGCACCTGGTATCACCGTGCAGGCCGGCCTGCACCCCGGCGCAGACTCTTCGACCTCGACTATGGCTCCGGCCGCCTGGAGTACCCCAGCCGGCACGCCACCGAGACCCAGCGCGTGCTGCCGGGCTACCTCGACGAAGCTCAAGAGGTGGTCTCGAGGGCCCTCAAGGCCTACCAGTCATGGACGCCCGCCGAAGAGCCGGTGCGCAGCGCAGCCTTCGAGACTCTGCGATGGTTCCCGTTGCCTAATGAGGTCCTCGCGGAGATCCAAGGCTGCACCAAGGCCCGCAACTGCGACAGCCCCCTGCGGGTGCTCGAAAAGTCATGAATCAAACCCGGCCCAAGATGGTGCGGGCCTATAGCGCCGCGACCGGCCTTCAGGCCCACGTCGTGCGCAGCGCTTTCGAGCAGCATGACATCCCCGTGCAGGTGCGCAACGAGATGCTCTCCTCGTTGGGCGGCGGCCTGCCCATGGCCGATACGATGGTCGAAGTCTGGATCCCGGAGACCCACCTGGAGCAGGCGAATGAGCTGCTGAGGCTGCTTCAGACCCCGGCCGATGAGCCGGGGCGCCTGTCGATAGCCCAACTGGGCGACCAGCACGGCGCGGTCTCCGTGAGCAAAGGCCCGCCACCGCCGGGACCGCAGACCTGCCCTAAATGCGGCGAGCAGAGTCCCGCCGAGTTCGGCGAGTGTTGGAACTGTCAGAGCAACTTAGGTTGACGCTGGGCCGGGAAGAAGGGCTACGGCAGCGCTGGGCCGAGCCATCATGAGGCGCTGCACGAAGTCCGGCCCCCGATAGAGGTAGGCATTGGCTTCGTGCCACAGCCAGACCAATAGCCCCGGCGGCCCGTCCCGCGACTGGCGCTTGGACTCCAGGTGGTCCTGAAGCTGAGCCAGCACTCTGCTGGCAAAGTCCGCCTCACTCTCCTCGGGGTCGAGCTGAAGCTCATATGTCAGCGCATAACCCAGTGAGGCTTCGACCTCTGCGCGAAGCGAGAAGCACTCGCTATTGAAGTGCGGCCCCGGCACGCGACGCTCCGCCGCCTGCAGCCAAGCGTCTAGCCACGCGCTCACGGCGAGTTCTTGGCGGCCTCAGCGGCGGCAGGTTTATTGGCGGCCTCAAACTCTTTGCGACGCCGCTCCATCTCGAGCAGCCGGCGGGCGGAGGTATCACCGCGATCACCGACCCCGTGCTTCTGCCGCAGGGCACGCAACTCATCCTGCATCTTTGCCTGCAGCCAGACAGGATCTGCGATGAGCCGCTTGTCGAGCTGCCCCTTGCCCTTCGGGATGCTCTGCAGCAGCTTGATGCCGCCCGCCTCATCTCCTTGAACGGCACGAAGCACCGCGCGTTCCGCCACCGCGTCCCAGTCCTGAGGGTTGGCCTTGAGCACCTTCTTGAACTCGTTCTCGGCGTCCTCGTACATCTCGAGCGCCGAGTAGGCGATGCCGAGGTTCAAGCTGATGCTCTGAGACCTGGGGTGCCGCTTCTGCAGGGCCTCCAGCATGCGGGCCGCGTCCGCGTAGCGTCCGGCATTGGCCGCGTCGATCGCGGTGCGCATCTCGGCTGCGACCACGGTCTGCTCTTGGGCTTGGGCCTGCGCCTTGCCCGTCACTGTGGAGGTGTAGCCGAAGTAGCCAATGCCGCCGATGGTAGCGACCAGCCACAGCCCGCTCATAAGATAGTTATCACTCATGCGTTCGAGTCTCCGCGCTGACCGCGCCCGTATCGCTGTTCATTCTTGGACAGCTTATATCGGAACTGCCGAAACGACAGTCCCAGCAGCTCCGCCGCCTTGGTCTTCACGCCTCCCGCCTTTTCAAGCGCCTTGGCGATAAGGCCGTGTTCAAAGTCTTCGACGAGGCGCTCAAGGTCCACACCCTCGTCGGGGAATTCGGAATCATCCTGCACCGAGACCAACCGCTGCGGGCGGGTATCCGCGTGCACTACCTCCTTGGGTAGGTTCGACAGGTGCAATGTACTATCCGAGGCCAGCGCCACACCGCGCTCGATAATGTTCTGAAGCTGGCGGATATTGCCCGGGTAGCCGAAGTTCAGCAGCGCCTGCATCGCCGCGCTATCCACCTGAGAAACGTCGCGCCCGTACTCCTGACTGAACTGCCTAAGGAAGGTGGAGACCAGCAAGGGCACATCTTCAAGACGGCGTCGCAGCGGCGGCAGGTCGATCTGCACAACATTCAAGCGAAAGAAGAGGTCTTCACGAAAGCGCCCGGCTCTGACCTCAGCCTCAAGGTCACGGTTCGTCGCCGCAATCACCCTCAGCTCTACGGGCACCTCCTCCAGCGCACCCACCTTCTTGATGGAGCGCTCCTGGAGGGCGCGTAGCAACTTGGGTTGCAGTGCCAGCGGCAGCTCCCCGATCTCATCTAGGAAGATCGTGCCGCCCTTCGCGGCCTCGAAGAGCCCCACCTTGTCGGTATCGGCGCCCGTGAACGCGCCCTTGACGTGCCCAAAGAGCTCCGACTCGATGAGGTTCTCAGGGACCGCGCCACAGTTGATGGGCACGAAGGCCCCCTCCGTGCTGCCGCCATAGTGAAGCGCCTTGGCCACCCGCTCCTTGCCTGTGCCGCTCTCGCCCGTGATGAGCACGGTCGTCTTCAGCGGCCCGATGCGCTCCACAAGGTCGAGGGTCTCGCGCATCGCCTCGCTCTTTCCGACGATGCCCTCAACGCTGTAACGGCCCACCAGGGCCCGACGCAGCTGCTCGTTATCGGCCTGCAAGCGCCGCGTATTGATCGCCTGAGCCACCAGCACGTCGATATCCGTCGCGAGGTGTGGGCCCTTTTCGAGATAGAAGGAGGCACCCTTGGAGATCGCCAGCTGGGCCTTCTCTCGGCTGCCATAGGCCGTCATCACGATGACCTCGGGGGCGGACTCGAGGTTCCGGGCCGCCTCGACGACGTCCATGCCGTCCCCGCCGGGCTCTAATCGAAGGTCAGTCACGACGAGGTCAAAGAAAGCGCGGGACAGGTGGGCCTGCGCGTCGGGCACGTTCGCGGCGGTCTCGACCTCGTGCCCCTTGGCGTTGATCAGGACCTCAAGGGCATCGCGAAGCCCCCGCTCATCATCGACGACCAGGACCCGTCCCATCGCCTCTTCTTCGCCCAGATCGATACGCGGCGCAAATCAGGTCCGGCACTACAATCAACTTGTGCCGAGCAGCTCAAGCTCATCGGTGGTCTGCTCAAGCTGCCCCGGGTTGGTGCTTTGAGGCACATCGACAGTGAGGCCCGACAGGTCGCGCCGAAACCGGATCATGACCTCGGTGCCCTTGCCGGGGCTGCTGTCGAGGGTCAATCGTGCCCCGTGGGCCTCGACGATGGAGTGGCTGATGGCCAGGCCCAGGCCTGAGCCGCCGTCCTTGGTCGTATAGAAGGGGTCGAAGACCCGAGCGAGCCGCTCGCTGGAGATGCCGGGCCCCGAGTCCCGCACGATCACCACCGGCTCGTAGTCGCGCATGGTGGCCTCGATATGAAGTCCACCGCCATCTGGGGCCATGGCCTCCCCCGCGTTGCGGACGAGGTTCCAGATGACCTGACGCAGCAGGTCTTCGTCCACGGAGGCGCGTACACCGAGGTCCAGCTTGCGCTCGATCTGGCACTTGGCCATGAGCGCGTCATTTTCGAACATCGTGAGCACGCCGAGCACCAGCTCACCGAGGTCCGTCTCCTTCATCACCAGCTGTCTCGGCCGGCTGAAGGCCAAGAAGTCCCCGATCAGCGCATTTAGGCGCTCTGCCTCTCGCCCCACGTTATCCATGAGGCGCTCCATCGCGGGCGGCACCTCAAGGTGGGCTCTGATCACGTCAATGGAGGCACACATCGAGGCCAGAGGGTTGCGCACTTCATGCGCAAGCCCGGCTGCAAACTTGCCAACAGTGGCCAGGCGCTCGGCCCGCTCCACCGCCTCCTTGAGGCGGATGATGTTGGTGACGTCCTGAAAGACTACGATGGAGCTCGGCAAGGCTTCCTGCATGACATACAGCGGCGCGAAGGAGAATCCGACTCGAATGCTGCTGTTATCGGGCCGCACGTGCTCCTGCTCAAAGCGCTCCCGGCGGTCTGGTTGGGCGTGCTTGGTCGCCGCCTTCCATCCGTCGTACATCGCCGGCACCACTGCCTCCAGCCTCAAGCCCACCATGTCTGCGCGGGAAAGGTGCAAGATAGCCTGCGCCGACTCGTTGGCGTAGCGAACAAAGCCATCACCATCGACGGTCATCAGGCCCGCGGGTAGGGAGCGAAGGATCGCGGCGTGCAGCTCCTCCAGCTGCTCCAGGTCGCTAGCCTTTTCGGCCAGCTCCATGCGCGTCGCTCGGGCGCGATCCGCGAGCGTGCTGCCGAGCACCGCGACCAGCACCAGCCCCAGACTGTGCACGAAGTACGACAAGAGAGCTTGCCCTGTATCGACCGGCGGCAGCACCCCAATCGCGCCGTCGAGCTGCAGGGTTAGGATGATGCCGAACATCAGGACCGCGACCCCGGTGCTGATCAACCCGCCCTGCCAGTATAGGGTGAAGCTGGCGCCCAGCACCGCGAAGACATAGGCGAAGGCGAAGACCGACTCGACACCTCCGGTCATCAGGACCAGGACCGAGACCACCAGCGCATCGAGCGCGGCCTGCGCGTACACCAGCGGCACGATGAGGCGCCGCACCCGCAGCAGGGCCCCGTAGACCAGCGACAGCGCGTATACGCTGCCGATCAGCACGTACTGCCACGTCTTGACGTCGATGCCGCGCTCGGGAGGAGCCAGCCAGGTCAGGGCAAAGAGGCCACCCAAGGCCAGAGTGACCACCACCATGCGGATCGCGGCGATCGCCACCAGCTTTGGGGTGAGTTCGGCGTCGAGCCGCTCGGGCTTTTTGTGGACGACCCGGAGGCCAGTGAGGGTCTCAGAGGAGAAGGAGCGGTCGCTCACTTGATGTTATCGGCGAGCTCGAAGATCGGCAGGTACATCGCGATGATCAGACCACCGAGCAGAACGCCCAGCACAACCATCATGAGAGGCTCCAACAGGGCGGAGAGCGCAGCCACTGCGGCGTCGACCTCCTCCTCGTAGAAGTCCGCGATCTTCTGCAGCATGGTGTCCATCGCACCCGTAGACTCACCGACCGCGATCATCTGCACCACCATGGGCGGGAAGACGCCGGTCTCAGCCAAGGGATCCGCCATCGTGCGACCCTCCGAGATGCGCTCCCGGGTGTACATGATGGAGTTCTCGATCACCTTATTGCCCGCGGAGCGCGCGGTGATCTGAAGGGCGTCAAGGATAGGCACACCAGAGGAGATCATGGTGCCCAAGGTGCGGGTGAACTTTGCGACAGCCACCTTGCGGAACAAGGGGCCGAGCACCGGGGCCTTCAAGGACACGGTGTCGTAAATCAAGCGCCCCTTCGGGGTGCGGCCGATGGCGCGGAAGGCCACGATGACCACGATGAGCGCAATGGCGGCAGGCAGCAGATTCGCTCTGAGCCCGTTGGATAGGTCGATCACGAACTGCGTCGGCGCAGGCAGGGTGCCGCCGAAGTCGCGGAACATCTTCTCGAAGACCGGGATCACGAAGATAAGCAGGACCGCCGTCACCACACCAGCGACCATCAAGACAGCCACGGGATAGACCATGGCGCCCTTCACCTGGCGCACCAGCTTCAGGTTCTTC
>Ga0193954_1001152_pt1 | contig 13883 bp, 16 predicted proteins | sample BB_5_MG_FD_140340 | JGI IMG/M metagenome (GOLD analysis project Ga0193954, IMG submission 140340) | Microbial mat bacterial communities from the Broadkill River, Lewes, Delaware, United States - BB_5_MG | ecosystem: Environmental > Aquatic > Freshwater > River > Microbial mats | place: USA...
AAGGTGGTTCAGGAGGATATGACATTTATAAAGTGACATTTTGGGGACCAGAAAAAGCTCCTGTTACCGCGACAGAAGATTATTTATTGGCTTCTATTGTCAACCCAATGAAAGACAACTCAATTGAATCTACGGTAGATGTGAACAAAAAATCATTTACTGTTTTTAAAGGAATTACAATTGATGCTATGACCAAGAAACCTGTTCAAGCAAACATTGAAATCACGGATAATACAACAGGAAAATTAATTGAGACCTTTGTAACGAATAGTGCGACAGGTAAATTTATAATCACGTTAGCTTCTGGAAAGAATTATGGTATCGCCGTAAAAGCCGACGGTTATCTGTTTCATTCTGAGAATTTTGACATTCCAAATGGAAGTGCAGATAACTTAGTAAATAAAGTAATTGAATTAAAAAACATTGCTGTGGGTAGTAAGATTGCCTTGAGAAACATCTTTTTCGATACGGGTAAATCAAATCTACGTTCAGAATCAAATGCGGAGTTGGACCGATTGGTTAAATTGATGAAAGATGTTCCAACCCTGAAAATTGAGATCTCTGGTCACACCGACAACACAGGTTCTGCAACTTTAAACAACTCACTTTCGCAAGATCGTGCTCAAGCCGTAGTTGATTATTTAAAATCTAAATCCATTGCAGCAAATAGAATGACCGCAAAAGGTTATGGTTCAACAAAACCAATTGCATCTAACAACACTTCAGATGGACGTCAGCAAAACCGACGAACTGAATTTGAAATTAAAGGAAATTAGTCCTTTGAATAAATAGTTGAAAAGCCCGCATTGAATGCGGGCTTTTTTTTACCTTCATAGTCAGATCAATTTATTATGACATTAAATCAAACTGAGTTCAAAATCACCTTTCTTGGAGCGGCAGGAACTGTTACAGGTTCAAAAACTTTAATTGAGTTAAATTCTAAAAAAATCTTAATCGATTCAGGGTTATTCCAAGGTTTAAAAGAACATCGAAAATTAAATCGTGTTCCACTAGAAGTTAACCCAGCCGATATTGATGAAATTATCCTTACCCATGCTCACCTCGATCACTGCGGGTACTTACCTGTATTGGTTAAAAATGGGTTTAAAGGTGATATACACTGCACAGCTCCAACGGAAGAATTAGCTACCATTATCTTAAAAGATAGTGCAAAGATTCAAGAAGAGGATGCAAAACGTGCTAATGAACACAATTATTCAAAACACGAGGTTGCTACCCCTCTCTACACCCAAGGAGATGTATTGAAAACCATCAAATTATTCGTGACCCATGATTATAGCGAATGGGTAATTCTGGACAACAACGTTAAATTCGAATTTTTAAACAGCGGACACATTCTAGGATCAGCATTTATCAATTTGAAGGTTTTTGACAAAACACTTTTCTTTTCTGGTGATATTGGCCAATTGGATCCTATTCTGATGTATCCTCCAAAAAAAATCAAACATGCCGACTATCTGATCATGGAAGGAACATACGGCGATCGTTTGCACACAGAAACCGATGTTAAAGAAGAATTGCTTGAAGTAATAGAAGAGACCTATGCAAAGCGTGGAATTTTAATGATACCAACATTTGCAGTGGAGCGCGCTCAAGAAATTCTTTATTTCATTTACAAATTACGTACAGAAGGAAGATTACCCTCCATACCTGTATATTTAGATTCTCCCATGGGAATTCATGCGACTGAAGTCTACGATAAATATCATGAACTCCAAAACATATCCAAAGATGAAATCAATCACATGTATGACGACATTCACTTTGTTGATTCTCCGGAAGACTCTAAACGTATTTGCTTAGATGGCAAACCAAAAATTGTTCTCGCCGGAAGTGGGATGATAGAAGGAGGAAGAATTATTCATTATTTAAACAATCATGTTTCCGACAAAAAAAACACCGTACTCTTTGTAGGCTATCAAGGGGAAGGAACGCGAGGTAGATCAATATTAAAAGGGAGTGGTGAAGTCAAGTTTTTCGGAAGGTACCATGATGTTAATTGCGATATACGATCGATTTCATCCCTCTCCGCACACGGCGATCAAAAAGACATAATCAACTGGTTAAAAAACATCAAGGAGGAACCGACTAAACTCTTCATCAATCACAGTGAAAAACATCAATCTGAAGCTCTTTTAGTGAAAATTAGACATGAATTGGGATGGGAATGCACAACAGTGCCGTCGCTAAATCAATCATATATTTTATCTTAAAAGCAACATAATCAATGTTAACTGAAGCGCACCTATCTTTTTTTTCGAATCTTCTCCAACATCGTTGTTCTGTATCTCCAGAAGACCTTTTTAAGTACAGTCATGATGAAACCGAAGATCTATCAATATTACCAAATATTGTTTTAAAACCTGAAACAACTGATGAAGTTTCAAAAATTCTTCATTACTGTAATGAAAACAACATACCTGTAACACCGTCAGGAGCGCGAACAGGATTGAGTGGTGGTGCAATTCCATTGCATGGTGGTGTTGCACTGTCTATGGAAAAATTCAACCGCATTATTGAAATTGATGAGAAAAACCATCAAGTTACCACGGAACCCGGAGTAATTACGCAGGTGCTTCAAGACACTGTAAAAACTAAAGGACTTTTTTACCCACCCGACCCAGCAAGTAAAGGCAGTTGCTTTATCGGAGGAAATGTTTCAGAAAACTCAGGGGGTCCTAAAGCAGTTAAATATGGAGTTACGAATGAATATGTATTAAACCTTGAGGTTGTTTTGCCTACAGGTGAAATCATTTGGACGGGAGCAAATGTTTTGAAAAATGCTACTGGTTATAACCTGACTCAATTAATCACTGGATCAGAAGGTACACTGGCCGTCATCACAAAGATCGTATTGAAACTAATCCCCCACCCTACGCACGATTTATTAATGCTTGTACCGTTTTATAATGCGGAAGAAGCTTGTAAAGCCGTTGCAGAAATATTTAGACAAGGTATTACACCAAGTGGGTTAGAATTTATGGAACGGGACGCATTGATTTGGACCAAGGACTTCATCAAAGATGACGCGATCCATATTGGTGATAATCATGCTGCACACCTACTTATTGAAGTGGACGGATTTAATGCCGATATGCTCATGGAAGATTGTTCGAAAATCATGCATGTTTTGGAATCTTTTGAAACGGATGAGATACTATTTGCAGAATCACAAGCTCAAAAGGATACATTGTGGAAGTTAAGAAGGTCTGTTGGTGAGGCCGTTAAAGCCAATTCCATTTACAAAGAGGAAGATACGGTAGTTCCACGTTATGAACTTCCAACCTTACTTTACCACATCAAACGCATCGGAAATGAATTCGGTTTTAAGTCGGTTTGTTATGGGCATGCTGGTGATGGTAATTTACATGTAAATATTATCAAAGGCGACCTGACTGATGAGCAATGGAACAATGAACTCCCTACGGCTATTAGAGCCCTTATTGAAGAGGTTGTAAAGCTCGGAGGTACAATCTCAGGCGAACATGGGATTGGACTAGTACAAAAGCCTTATATGGACATTGCCTTTTCAGCAAAAAGCTTAGACCTAATGCGCCACATCAAATCTGTTTTTGATCCAAATGGAATCTTGAATCCTGGTAAGATATTCTAGCCTTTCAAGAAATCAACATCACCTGATTTCATCTTATGATACGACTTACTCAAATATGCCAGCAACATACGCATTGAATCAAACGCTTCTTCAGATTCCGGACTAATTTCCTTTTTCTGAAGCTTAAGTAATAACTTCATATACATTGCATGAAAAGCAATCTCGATGTGATTCTTTTCTTTCAAGTTAGATTTCGCTTTAAATTCATCAATGTATTTCACTGCATGATTATACACACTTGAATACTTAGCATTTTCCATACTAACCATTGTGTTGTGTAGATAGGATAATTCAACTAAGATTTCTTGCGTAGAAACGAGGTGTCCAACCTTTTCAATCTTTTGACTCTTCATTTGAGTTACCAAGCCTTGATACCACTCGCGGTACTGATTAACAAATGACGCATCTGGAAGTTGTGGTTCAACGTAATTTTTTATAATCGCATCAACATCAAATTGATATGCTCTAATCACATCTTCAATTTGATACATATACAATACGTACTCGGCAATATTTTCGTTAAGTTTTTGTTGTGCTACCTGCATTCAAACTTATTTTTCAATATCATTAACAAGATCATCTTGATGCTGATTCAAATACTCCGTAAACTCCTTCGTAACGTCCATTGACGAATGGATGTATTTAAACTGACCACCACGTGCGTGAACTAATAATAAATCAATTCCATTTTCTTCGGAGTACTTTGTTGCAAAGTATTCAATTTTGTTTCCGATCACTTCCATTTTATTGTAAGTCTCTTCTTCTAATCGTGCACCTTCTGTTTGTTGGTACTGCATGATAGCTTGCTCCTTTTGTTGCGCAGCTTGTTGCATTTGCATAGCTTCATTCTGACTTAACAAATTTGCTTTTGCTCTATCTTCGTATTTGATTATATAATTCTGAAGATCTTGACTTCTTCGTTGAATTTCATTTTGATAAGCCAACTGCTTCTTTGTAATAATCGAATCTTGCTCTCTAAAATACTTAAAGTGAATCTGAAGACTATCTTGATTGTAGAATGCGATTTTTAAACCCGATCCATCTCTTGATTCTACTTTAGCCGTTGTGTTTGTTTCAGCTACATCTTCTTTTTTAGAATCTCCACAAGATGATAAAGAAACTAAAGCAATTCCAATAAAAATTAAATATTTCATTTTGTATTTTTTACATTAAAACCATTTGACCAGTCTGTTCTCATTTCCACAAATCTTTTCAAAGAATTGCTCAACAACTCATCTGTTATCATATTTTCAACTTCACCAAGTCCACTCACATCCGTTTCTGAAATCTTGAACGATTGCTCGAATTGACCCAACTCAATTTTTACAATATACTTAGCATTGTAATTGAAGATCTGAATCTTATACCTTTCGTGCGGAATATCCTTGACTAATCTCAACTTTTTTTTGACAAAAATAACAGAATTCTTGCTCCCTAAAACAAAAAAAGCGTTCCATTGCTAGAACACTTTAATTTGCATTATGAAAAAACTATTAGGCAACTGCCATATCTGATTCGTTATATTCTTTAAATTTAAATGGAACCTTAACCATATAGGCATAATCTTGTCCTACTTCAAACATATCTTCATCTTCCGCTTTGTAATGCCATTCAACGCAAACATCTAACCCACGCTCGGCAAGTTCATTCAGTTTATACAGCAAAAATAAAATCCTTTTAGACGAAGAAATATTAAAGTATTCCAAATCTATCTTAAATGTAGTTTTCGGAGCTGGTTGAATTAAATACGATTCGAACCAATTTAAAATTGGCAACCAGAAATCATCTGGAGCATCTGGTATTGATCTTCCTTTAATTTCCATATTCCCAATCAAAGGATTAAATAAAATCAAAGGTGTTTGAGCTGTTCCGAGAATTGATAGACCTTCCATTCACAATAATTTAGTTACTGCAATTTGACAAAAAAAAGGTTACCATTTTTAGATTTTCTACGAATACACTAAATGTGTAGATAAACAATCCAAATAGTCAAACGAAGTATTGTTGAAGCTTTAAAAATGACGGATTAATCGCTCAAAAGTACCGTTTGCTCAACCAGAACCTCTATTGGTCGACGTAAAAACTTCAAAACATTGTGATTACATTTCTGAAATATTGGTTTTAAAATATCGCGGTGATAATAACCGTACCCCCCTAAAATGGCAATATCCCTTTCGTTATTTGAATTAAAGTGCGTTTCGCAAAACAATTCGGCATTTCGTGAATGAAACGAATTAAAAAGTAATCGATAATCTTGAAGCTTCAAACTTAACTCGCCAAGAATAAATTTATGAGTATTATTTTTTATCGCTTTCGCTATCTCATTTCCATCTGCAACTGAATCAAATACAGCCTTTTGTTCTTCGGATAATTTTTCTTGCAAAAAGGCTTCATAAACCAACTTACCAAAATAGAAACCGCTTCCCTCATCCCCAAGCAAATGCCCCTTTCCTCCTGTGATATTTGCAACCCTTTGATTTTTCCAATCGAACACAACAGAACCTGTTCCTAGAATCGCAACTGTGCCTGACGACTCCCCAAATAAAGCTATTCCTGCAGCATCCAAATCAGATCGCACTTTGATATTTTGAAAACCAATCGATTGAAGTGTTTTCTCTAAGGTTAATCGTCCTTGTTCGTTAAAGCATCCTGCACCAAAGAACAGAAGATCGGCATCCATCATATATTCATGAGAAGTCCAAAATTCAATTTCTGAATTAATAAATGTCTCATCACAACAAGAAGGATGATAACTCTTCGTGGTAAAATATGTTTTCGTTTTACACACATCAATAAAACACCAATCTGTTTTGGTTCCTCCGCTATCGGCTATTAAATACTGTCTCACATCTCTAATTTAGATATCTTTTATCGTAACCACAATTAATAAAACCTTATCTTTCATTTTGGATGGAAGAATTTGAAATCATATCAAAACTTGGGGAACAGAAGCAACGCAAATTTGGCGAGACATTATTAGTTCTAGAGAAAAGTTCTAACTCTAAACTCGTGATGAAACGTGCGTTTAAGAGAGAAGTAAAACCGATTGTTTGGGACCGTTTCAAATTCGAAAAATCGTTTAGTTTTGATTTCCCTGGTTTGCCCGTTTTAGTGCACCATTCAGAAACAGAAGATGAAATCAGGAATGTGTTTACTTATCATGATGGAATTTCTCTAGACCAATTTTGGGGGAATTTAAAACGGAAAGAACAATTAAGCTTCCTAAAAAGATTAGTTCAAAAGCTTGTACCTATCCTCAATCATCTTGAAAAGAGAAACGTTGTTCATTGCGACTTAAAACCTTCCAATATCATAATTGAAGGGACGATTGATTCTTTTAACGTTCATCTAATCGATTTCGGAATTTCCATACGAAAAAATGACCTTGAACAAAGAAAAATTTTATTTCCATTAGGATATGCCGCACCTGAATTATTATTAAACCAATTGGAAATTGTAGATGCGAGAAGTGATTTATTTTCGCTAGGAATTATTATTTGGAAGCTATATACGGGAGAACTTCCATTGCGACATCCTAACCCGAGTATTTTCACTAACCTGCAACTTACATATCCGTTACCAAATCACAGCAGTTTACCCAAAGGACTGTTTGAAATAGTTTCTAAAATGACGGCAAAACATCAATTTAAACTTCCACCAAATAAAATGAATCAACAAGAAGTAACTCGCTTATTAAAAGCAGGAATGGAATTACGATATAATAGCATTAAAGAGGTCAATAACGCTATTCAAAATCTAGAAGAACGAAAACCATTCTACCAAAGAATATCTTTTCGGTAACCTAAAGAGAACCCAAAAATTAATGGACTCCATTGGCGGTTTCCTTGATAAACCTCTGAATAGATATAATCATTTGATTGCTGTGAGAAAATCATATAATCAATGTTCACATCAAAATAAAACGTTCCTAAACGCGCAAAAGAATATTTAACTCCACCACCTAATCCAGCGCCAATACTGAAAATTGAACCTTTAATGTCATACGCAGCGTCAACACGGTAATCTTCCTCATTATAATCATCATAAACAGGTTTAACACCATTAAAAATCAATTTTACAGAAGTACCTCCATAAGCAGCAAAACCATAATCAAACCCGTTACCTAGGTAATATCTTGTTCCGCCTTCCAACATATTATAATTCATTTTCACATCGTAGCCAAACTGCTGAAAAAACACTGGATTTGTTGGATCTATAGCCGCAGCATAAGCCAAATAAGGACTTCTTTTGGTTTGATTAAAGTGATGTGTAAATTTTCCATAAAATGAAACAGCGTCATCTCTTGGTATCTCTAAACCAATGTGAAAACCAGCGTAAGGTGTAGAATTACCAAATGCAATTAGAGTGCTTGCTCCACCTAAAATACTTACCTGTGCCCCGACTCCCGTTGAAATCAATAACACCATTGCTAAAATTAAATTCTTCATATCTCTTTCCATTTAGGATTCACTTTCTCTATCTCTGCAAAAACCGGGCAACTTTTTTCATGAGCTCCAGGCAAGTAACCTGTACTCATCAAAAATTCATTCACGATTTCTCCGCCTACAAATTTAAACGTCTTTTTGAATAATTTAGTCCATTCTTCCCTAGTTAAAGGATGATTTTGGTCTAACCATTGACTAAAGCTACCATATTCCGCCTTGATTTGCAAAAGTTGTTGAGCATTATGTATTGCCGCATTCACTTTTAACTTGTTTCTAATTATCCCGGCATCAGACAATAACCTCCCTCGATCATCCTCAGTGTAGGCCGCAACCACTTCAATATTGAATTGATCATACGCCAATTTAAAATTCTCTTGTTTATTGAGAATCGTTTCCCAAGAAAGCCCTGCTTGATTTATCTCTAATATCAACCTACCGAACAGAGCATCATCATCTTTAATCGGAAATCCGTATTGATTTTTATGATACTCTATATGAACATCTTTAGCGTTTGGTTGCAAGCAATAATCACAATAACTCATATTATATAAACGTTAAAATTTAAGCCTTGGTTTGCATTTTTGTCCTGATTGCATGCATTAATTCATTCGCGTTGGCCAAAGTAGCCATTTCTTCTTTTGTCAAAACTACCGTTTCTATACCATTTAGAATTGAAATAACAACGGGTAAATTAGTGGTTATATTGAACCTTTCATTGAATTCCGCTTTATAAATAAATGACATCGTGACATGCTGCGACATTCTAAAATCTTTCCAAATTCTCCGTTCACCTATATTTGAGTGCGTTAAATTGCAAAGTTCACACGGATAGGTACTCGGACTAAAAACTTTGTGCGCATAACCAATTAGCGCGTTTAAAGCATCTTTATCTGCATTATACACAAAAATCAATTCTTCAACCTCATCCTTCATAATAGTTCAGACGAATTAACACGAAGATTATTACTTTTACTTAATCTAAATTATAAAGTATGAGTGTTTATTCTTTCAATGGTTTTATTCCTGTGGTTAAAGAATCCAGTTTTATTCACCCTAAAGCGAGTGTTACAGGCAATGTTATTATAGGCGAAAACGTTTATATAGGGCCAGGTGCTGCAATTCGTGGCGATTGGGGACAAATAATTATTGAAGATGGATGCAATGTACAAGAGAATTGTACTATACACATGTTTCCTGGAACAGTAACTCGTCTGAAGAAAGGTGCGCACATTGGACACGGGGCAATTATTCATGGAGGTACCATAGGAGAAAATTGTTTGATTGGAATGAATAGTGTAATCATGGATGATGCGATTATAGGCGATGAATGTATTGTCGGCGCGTTATCTTTTGTTCCTGCGAAAATGGAATTAGCCAAAAGAAGTTTAGCTGTTGGCAATCCAGCAAAGGTTGTTAAACAAGTTTCGGACGAAATGATAGCATGGAAAACAAAAGGGACTGAGCTTTACCAGGCATTGCCAAAAGAATGCTTCGACACATTAGAAGAAGTGGCACCTTTAAGAGAAATAGAATCAAACAGACCTTCGCAAGAAGCAATGTTTACTACATGGGAATCAATTAAAAACAAATAAAATGAAATTATTACCAATCCTTTTCGCAATTGCATTGGCAAGTTGTGCAACCACAAAAAACACATCTAATACGATTGATCGAGTTGTCAAAGCATCTTGCGGCACATGTAATTTTGATATGACTGCAGATGAATGCGAGTTAGCCGTAGAAATTGATGGGAAATATTATTTTGTTGAAGGATCCTCAGTTGATGGACACGGAGATGCTCACAATGAAACCGGGTTATGTTCAGTGGTGAGAGAGGCAAAGGTTGTAGGAGAGATCAAGCACGGTGTTTTTGTAGCGGCAAAATTTGAATTGATTGATGTGAAATAACTCTAATCAAATAAAAAAAGCCCTCGTTATTTCGAGGGCTTTTTTTTTGTTCAACAAAACTGAATATTATTCTGTTTCTGAAATATCTTCAACATCATCGATGTCGTTCGGGTTTACTTTTGGCTCTTCATTTTTCAGAACGGTTTTTTCACCGTCTTTCCCTTTTAAATATTCAGGCAAATTCATTCCTGCCATATTAAACATTTCTTGAAGAGGAGGAACAGAACCATAAAGTCCTGAAATGAAATCAGCTGTTGAGCTATTTCCAGAACTTCCTTTACCGCTATCCCAGACAGTAACTTTATCAATTTTAATATTCTTAATTGCTTCCGATTGAAGTTTAACTAACTCAGGGAGTTTATCAGCAATCATAATTTTAACCGCATCTTCAGAATTATTTCCAGCCGCTGCAACCATCTCTCTAAACCCTTCTGCCTGCTTACTTAGTATTTGATACACACCACGAGCTTCAGCATCCATCCTAGCAAAAATTGCATCTGCCTCACCTCTCGCTTTTCTTCTAATACGTTCAGCCTCTGCTTCGGCATCAATTTCAACCTTGCGTTTATCTATTTCAGCAGGGACAATAATATTTGCCTGTTGAGATGCTTGATCCCTAGCAGCTCTGACAAGCTCAGCATCTTTTTCCGCTGCATAAGACTCCTCCAGTGCTTTCGCTTGTTTCACTTTCTCTGCCGCGGTAGCAGATCTATTTGCTTCTGCTTGTGCCTCACGACGTTTGGCATCAGACATAGCGATCGAAATTTGAGCCTCATTCTCACCAGCAACCGCAATTGCATTTGCTTCAGAAACTTTAATACGCTCAGCTCGTTTCGCTTCTGCCTCACCAACCATAGCTAACGCTTCAGCATCGGCTGTTTTAATACGCTCATCTTTAGAAGCTTCTGCTTCACCAATTTTTGCTTTCGCATGTAATGCAGCAACTTGAGTTCTTTCCGCTTGACTAGCATTTGCTTCACCAATCGAACCATCTCTTGTTTTTTCCGCAACACTCTGACGTGCATCATTAATAGCTTTTGCTGCCGCTTCTTTCCCTAATGCTTCGATATATCCAGACTCATCTTTAATATCCGTAACATTTACGTTAATCAGTTTTAGTCCAATTTTCTTTAATTCTTGCTCAACATTAGAGGAAACATTTGCTAAGAATTTATCACGATTTGAATTAATTTCTTCAATATCCATCGTTGCCACAACCAAACGTAATTGACCAAAGATGATGTCCTTAGCTAAGTCGTGGATAGATTGTTTATCCAATCCCAGCAATCGTTCTGCTGCATTTGCCATCACTCCTGGCTCGGTTGTGATACCTACAGTAAAACTAGAAGGAACATCAACACGGATATTTTGCTTCGAAAGTGCATTAGTCAATTTAACTTCAATCGAAATTGGCTTTAGATCCAAAAACTGATAATCTTGAATTACAGGCCAAATAAACGCGGCACCACCATGGATACATTTAGCAGAACGAAACCCTTCAGCCCCTTCACCAACTTTTCCATACACAACTAGAATTTGATCTGATGGACATCTTTTATAACGCTTAAGCAGCGCGAAAAAGACAATAAATAAAAACATAATCGCCCCTATTGCGGCGACTAAAAATAACGGCATTCCTTCCATGTTTATTTGATATTACTTGTTACTACTAAAATACTATTGTCAATCACTTTCTCAACCTGAACAATCGTTCCAACCACCAAATCATTTTCATCATTGGTCATAGATTGAATTTCATGCGTTGCTCCTTGGATGTTGATTTGAACCTTTCCAAAACCTCCATTCTTTGCTTTAATTGGTAAATAAACAGAACCTGTTCTACCAATTGCATTTTTCATTTTCATTGTACCATCCTCAACCAACTTGGTCATAAAATAGAATAATGTCGCCATTGCCGTCATCATTAAGAGTCCACATAAAATTGAAATAATTAAAACGGCTCCTGTTGAGTAACCACTTCTAATACATCCTATCCCAACCCATGAAAATATGGTAAAGAACCCGATCAGGTTTTTAAACGTGAAAAACTGGAATCCAATTTCACCGTCCATATCACCGTCGACATCTCCGTCTATTTCAACGTCCCCACCTGTAAATGTAGAGACTAAAATAAAAATGAAAATTAAAGAAGACGGAATTGCAAATATCCAATAAATCTGTTCAAACAACTCTTTGCTATTAAACCACTCGATCATATCTTTTTCAATTATTAAATAGTACATTAAATATAACTTAAAAATCAATATTTTTACGCCTGTTCCCTTTAAATAATCGGTCATTATGACAAAAACATATGATATCACTGTATTAACAGACTCAAGGTACGTCAATCCTACTAATCAAGACACATATACTCAAAACGTGTTATTAGAAGATAATGGACTTTGCGATGCTTTGAGGAAAGAAGGTTTAAAGGTTTACAGGACTAATTGGGATAATCCAGATTTCGATTGGTCATCTACCGAATTTATTATTTTTCGAACTACTTGGGATTACTTTGATCGATTCGCTGAATTTTCAATTTGGTTGGAACGTGTGAGTAAAATCACTAAATTAATTAACCCAAAAGAACTTATTTACTGGAATATAGATAAGCATTATTTATTGGACTTAGAAAAGGCTGGTATTCGAATTCCAAACACTGTATTTATTGAAAAAGGCGATTCAAGAACGTTATCAGACATTTGCTCAAAAATAGATTGGAACGAATTTATACTAAAACCAGTTGTTTCAGGAGCTGCACGTCACACCTACCGATTCACATCAAGTGAATTAAATAAATATGAGGAAGTTTTTAAAACATTAATTTTACATGAAGGCATGATGATTCAAGAATTTCAGAATCAAATCATGACAAAGGGCGAAGTTGCATTTATGATCTTCGGAGGAAAATTCAGTCATGCTGTATTAAAGACTGCAAAGCCAGGAGATTTTAGAGTCCAAGATGATTTTGGAGGAACAATATCAACTTATACGCCAAGCAAAGAAGAAATTCAATTTATTGAGCTTGCCGTTTCAGCATGCAATCCAATACCAATTTATGCAAGAATTGATGTAATCTGGAACAATCAAGACGAACTGTGCATTGGAGAAATCGAATTGATTGAACCTGAATTATGGTTTAGAATGAGTCCAAACGCTGCTTCCTCTTGCGCAAAAGCAATTAATGCTTACATTTCTTAAGATTCCAAAGGCTTTTTACGTAGTGCATTCCAAAGTATATAAATTCCTGCGAGCACGAAAGGAATACTTAACATTTGGCCGGTATTGATAATTGAATAAGAATCTCTCGCTGTCTGACCTAGCTTTACAAATTCAATAAAGAATCGAGCACTAAAAAGCAGGATTAAGAATGTTCCAAACATTACACCAGGACGTTTCCAAGCACTCTTTTTCCAAAATAAGAACAACAATATTGCAAAAATAATAATGTAGCATATTGCTTCATACAATTGCGCTGGATGGCGAATTGGAATGGACTCCCATGGACAATCGTAAGGATAGTAACAATCATTATGTAAAAATCTAAATCCCCATGGAACATCAGTGACATCTCCAACAATCTCATGATTAACTAGGTTTCCTAAACGAATAAAAGTACCTGCTACGGCTATAGGAGCAACAATACGATCTAAAATCCACATCATTGGTTTTTGTACCACTTTCTTAGAATAAAAATAAAGTGCAACAAGAATAGCAATAGCACCACCATGACTTGCGAGTCCACCTTCCCAAACTTTTAATATATCTAGCGGATGAGAAAAATAACCACGTTCCATCACAATCCCCTCTGGGGTGATTTGATCGAAATAAGGACCATAAAATAATACATGACCGAGTCTAGCACCGATTATCGTTGCCAAGACCATATAAAG